>ERZ825670.1567-NODE-1567-length-24425-cov-5.358022_pt1 | contig 24425 bp, 26 predicted proteins | sample MGYA00519929_ERZ825670 | MGnify/ENA primary metagenome ERZ825670 (study PRJEB31778, sample SAMEA3449207) | human gut metagenome | biome: human gut; feature: human-associated habitat; material: faeces | place: United Kingdom | collected 2010/2012 ...
CGTATCCTTGTCGAAATCATAATGGTCTGATAAAACATAGATACAGCGCTGGAGTCTATTCTTAGGAGGTGACGGAATTGGCAAAAAGAAAAAGAGCAATTCCACAATACGGTACAGTTACGCTTAACGGCATAGATTATTATAGAACGCGGGTTCAGAACGCAGATGGAAAACTGGTGGCCCTTTATGCGAGAACACCGGAAGAATTATATGATAAAGAGTTGGGAGCATTAGAGCAGATCGACAACGATACATTCTGTCGGAAATCCCCGACGGTTGCAGACTACTGTGAAAAATGGCTTTTGATGCAGTCGGTTCATGTGAGGGCAACCACGCTGATAGATTATACCTCAAAGGTCAGACGGCACATTATAAAAGAACTGGGACAGATGCGGATGGCAGATGTGACACTGGATGACATTCAGCTTGCACTTGTTCCTGTTTCTGAGAAGTCCGCTTCGGTATATAAGTCAGTGGTTATCCTGTATAAATCCATTTTCCGTGCAGCAAAGGAAAGTAAGATTATTGATAACAACCCAACGATTTACCTTACGGCCAAAGGCGGAGGCATTCCGCAAAAGGACAAAGCTGTATTGACAGATGAACAGGCCGCCAGACTGCTGGATGCCATTCAGGGACTTCCGCCGTATGTATTTGTCATGTTAGGGCTGTATGCAGGATTGCGGCGAGAAGAAATTCTTGCCCTAAAATGGGATTCTGTATATCTGGATGTGGATTGCCCTTATTTAACGGTACGCAGGGCATGGCACACGGAAAATAACAGACCGGTGATTCTGGATGAGCTGAAAACGAAAGCCGCGCATCGAAATATTCCGTTGCCGGTTTGCCTGGCGGACTGTCTGAAAGAGACAAAAGCTAATTCACAGTCAGAATATGTGGTGCCGAACCGGGATGGTGATCCGTTGTCCTATACACAGTTCAAGCGGCTCTGGCAGTACATTGTAACCCGAACAGTCAAGGAGCGTTTCTATTATCGCTACGAGGATGGAAAGCGTGTAAAGCACACGGTTACGCCAGTCCTCGGTGAAAAGGCAGCGCATAACGGCAAAGTGATTTACAGTTTGGATTTTGAAGTGACACCGCATCAGCTGCGGCATACATACATTACGAATCTGATTCATTCGTCCGTGGACCCGAAAACGGTTCAATACCTGGCGGGGCATGAGAGTAGTAAAATTACGATGGATATTTACGCAAAGGTTAAATACAACAGACCGGATGAGCTGGTAAGAACAATGGGTGGTGCATTTGCCCAGTGGGATGCAGCACAGGCATAACAATTATAAAGAGTAGGAAACAAAGCTGGAGCGAGGCAAGGATGTCTCGCTCTTTGTTTTACATAATCCGTATCTTTGATTAAGTGGGTGCTTTCTGATAAAAAGAAGGTGTGAATTTAAGAACACTCATTATCAGGAAAGGAAGATTTGTATGGCTAAGAAAAAACAAAGCGTTCCAGAGTACGGAACGGTTACAAGAAAAGGAACACTGTATTACAGAACCAGAATTACAGATGCCGATGGAAAGCAGGTCAGCTTATATGCGACCACCTGTGAAGAATTATATGAAAAGCAGTTGGAGGCCCGGAGACAGGTGGATGAGATCATCTTTCACCGAAAGCATCCAACGGTTGCCGAGTATTGTGAGAAATGGCTGCTGATGCAGTCAGCAAAGGTGTCTACGGCTACTATAAAAGGATACAGACAGAATATGAAGAATTATGTCATTAGCTCTCTGGGAGATATGTATATGGAGGAAGTGACTGCGGATGATATTCGTCTGACGCTTGTTCCGCTGTCTCAAAAATCGAAAGGACTGTATGATACGGTAAATATGCTGATTAAGTGTGTGTTTTATTCGGCAGAGCGCAGTCAGCTGATAACCGATAATCCATGTGTGGGAATTTCAGCAAAGGGCGGAAAAGCATCGAAAAAGAAAGATGCCTTAACAGATCAACAGGTTGCGGTTCTGTTGGATACGGTGAAAGAGCTTCCGCCATATCTTTTTATTATGATTGGTTTGTATTCCGGCTTGCGTCGGGAAGAAATTCTTGCATTGCAATGGGATTGTGTATTCCTGGATGAATCCACACCATACATTTCCGTGAGACGTGCATGGCGCGCGGAGCATAACAGGCCGGTGATTTCTACCGTTCTAAAGACAAAAGCAGCTAAAAGGGACATTCCCATTCCGAAGTGCCTGGTGGACTGCCTGCGGGAAGCAAAAGCCAATTCCATATCGGAGTATGTGATTGCGGACAGTGAGGGACAGCCGCTTTCCTATTCTCAGTTTACGAGAGTTTGGCAGTATGTAGTTGTTCGTTCTGCGAAAGAGAGAACTTACTATAAATATGTGAATGGACAGAGCATCAAATATACCGTCAAGCCGACATTAGGAACAACGCAGAGGAACAATCCCAAGATTCGCTATACCCTGAATTTCGATGTAACACCGCACTTGTTGCGGCATACCTACATCACGAATCTGCTCTATGCGGGCGTTGACCCTAAGACAGTTCAGTACCTGGCAGGGCATGAGAATAGTAAGACAACTATGGACATTTACGCGAGGGTCAAGTATAATAAACCAGAGGAACTTTTCGAGGTAGTGAATGATGCTTTGAACCAGGAGAATTTCGATGAAAAATCACCGATTTCCATGGTTAAGGAATAGGACAACCGACAACAGAAAATGCGAAAAAGCCCGTAATATCAAGGAAAAACGCACCATAGAGATGTTTAATACGGTCTCAAAGCAGCTCGTAGAGCACCACAGTTCTCAAAGAGATAATTATCTCGCAAGAGAAATACAATTCAAAGAGATCCAAAACCCCAGAACTTCGGTTCTGGGGTTTTTCTTTACCTTTTGATTCAGTGAGACGTCTAGAAACGTGATGAAAATTGGTGGATATGTAGCAAGTATGTAGCAAAAATCACAGCAACTATGAGGTCAGATTTACCGGTGAAGCATGGGTGGAAAGGCGCAGACCAGTTTATTATTGTCAAGGGTACCTGGGTTGAAAAATTGATGGCGGAATAATATGATGCTGTGATAGAATGAAGAAAATGATTGGATGTGCAAACTGGAAGTTTCACATGAGATGTGTTATTGGGAAATATTCGTGGAGGGGAACTGAAGGCTGAAGAATGAAATTGTATTATTTACAGATGGTGATGTTAATATAGAAGTTCAAATCAATCCTGAGCAGGAGACAGTTTGGCTGACGCAAAAACAAATGGAAGTGTTGTTTGATGTTAAGCACGCTACAGTAAGCGAACATATTTCAAATATTCTTGCTTCAGGAGAATTGGATGAGACTTCTGTCGGTTTTTCCGACAGAAGTACAGGGGGACGAAAACCCCCAATTTATAATTTGGATATGATTTTGTCTGTCGGATATCGAGTTAATTCTAAAAGAGGTATAGCTTTCAGAAAATGGGCAAATAATGTCCTTAAACAGTTTATTTTGCAAGGCTATGCAATCAATGAAAAGCGTCTTCAGGCGCTTAAGAAAACAGTTGATATTCAGTCAAGGATGCTTGCAGATGCACTTGATATAGAGGAGAAAGTGTAGCCTGCTTCATATTTTTATTAGTGCATTACATAAAAATACGCACATACGCATAAACAAGGAATGAATATTGAAACGTATTTTGTTTTATGACAGAATATCATTACTAAAAAAAGTGCAGATGCGGAAAATCCTTTTTGCTGTTTACAATCTTTAAGAGATATTTACTGGAGAATGGAGTTGGCTCTGATCATATTGTTGAAATTGCATTGGACGGTATAGAGAACGAGGAATTAAGAGATCCCAAGATGCGTTTTTGATTTCCAAGGCAAGCCGTTACGACATTAAGGGAGGGATTTGCATGAAAAGAAATTACTGGGCATTATTAGTTTTTACGTTAATAATAGTATTGCAGTGGATCGGATTAGGATTTCACGGTCAAATAAGGTTTATTTTTTTGATAATTATATTAGTTCTAATTGTTTTATTGGCAATATTATTACGGAAATAGTAAAAGTGAATAGTGAGGTGATTGTATGAAAAAGTTAATTGCATCAGTTTTGACATTAGTTTGTATTCTTACTTTGGCAAGGTGTGGAAAATCAGATAGTGGTGACTACCCTGCAACTATAATGGTAAATGGTACTAACTACTATTCCACTGATCATGCTGTTCCTGTTGAAGTGGACGAGAGTGTTATTCAATATACTACTTCTTATGCAGAAAACGGCATACCTCAAAAAGATGGCGAAGCCAATTTCAACAGAGATTTAGGAACACCTTATGCAGTTATTGAGGATGACAGTGTAGTTGTACTTATAGATAACGAGTGGATAGAGTTCAAAGCGAAGTAAGATAACTTCAAGTCTGATGAAGAGCGCGAAGCGTGAAAGAAAATATAGAAAGAGGCTAGATACTATCCTGAATTTCTATAAAAAATTGATTCAGTTAAGAAAAAAACTGCCGGTTATTGCAAATGGAAGCATTCAGTTTTTAGATGAAGAAAGCGAAGGTGTGATCGGCTATGTAAGAGAATTAGAAGGAACAAAACTTGTTGTGCTGTGCAATTTATGTGAGGAAGAAAATAAAGTTGTATGGCAGAGTGAGTGGGATTCATATGAATTGTTGCTTGGAAATTACTCTGATGGAAAAGTAGATGGAATGTTGAGACCATACGAGTGCAAGGTGATGCGTTCCATCTAGAGAGTATAAATTATGTAGAGAAAGAATCAATTGAGGTTAGGATAAGAAATTCAACTTCAACTGAAATTAAACTATATGAAGCGATTCCTGCGTATTCTTCCCCTTGCAAAGAATAAATAACATGACTAAGAGAACAAGTGGAAAGATAAGACCTATCCCCATTCCAACACGGATATTATTATCAGAATTCTGGGTAACATAACCTACAATACCAGGTCCAATGCTGCCTCCCAAATCGCCGGCCATGGCGAGCAATGCAAACATTGCGGTTCCACCGGCCGGCACTCTTTTGGATGTAATACTGATCGTTCCAGGCCACATGATTCCAACCGAAAAACCACATACAATACAACCGGTTAACCCGATTACCGGATTCGATGATAAGGTGGTTAAAAGATAACAGATCACACAGAGAATTCCAGAACCTGTCATAAACTTCATCAAATCCATTTTTTCACCATATTTTCCAAAAATCAGGCGACTTATTCCCATTGTAATTGCAAACATGCAAGGTCCAATCAAATCCCCAAAAGTTTTAGAAAGTCCCAGTGCAGCTTCGGCATAGGCTGATGCCCATTGTGCCATAGCCAATTCAGATGCTCCTGAACAAATCATCAGGCAGATTGCCAGCCAGACAACAGGAGTTCGGAATAACTGTCTGACGCCCATTCCATTTCCGTCATTTACTAAATGTTCTATCGGACAAGTTGCGAAATTATATATATTAATCGCCGGAATAAGTGCCCACATGACTGCCAGCCATTTCCAACTATTCATCCCGAACAGGAAGAAAAATAAGCTCGAAATCAGTATGGTGGCTGCCGCACCCCAACAGTAAAAGGAGTGAAGCAGGCTCATAGTTGCTTCTTTATTTTTAAACGGGCATGCTTCGATGATAGGACTGCAGAGAACTTCGATCAATCCACTCCCCACAGCATAGATAATTACACTTATAATAATTCCGGTAAAAGGATTCGGTAACAGATCAGGAAGAAATGCAAGTCCAACTAATCCGGCAGCAGCGCATATTTCAGAAGTTACGATACATACACGATAACCGATTCGATCTACAAACTTCGCACAAAATAAGTCGACTAAAAGCTGTGTGAAGAAAAAGAATGTAGATATTAAAGCAATGTTACCCAATGAAATATCATAATCATTGTGAAATTTTAAAAATAATAGTGGTGCGAAATTTGCGGATATCGCCTGAGTGACGAATCCCAGATAACATGCCACTTTTGTTTTTTGATAATCTGGCATAACAGAAAACTCCTTTGTTCTTTTTATACCGTATTATATATTAGATAACAAGAAAAAACATTGACTTATATTGCATAAATATTGTATTATATCGTAAATCCAATAAAAAGGTTGTTGTGAGGAAAGATATGGCACAAAATAAAATTGTAACAGATGAGAATTTAATGGAATCAGCAAAACATGGGACGGACAGTTATCCGTTTAAATGCTATTTTGAAAAGTTATCACAATTTGATTTTCATTGCATTGACTGGCATTGGCATACAGAATGGGAATTTGTATATGTTGAATCCGGAAACATGACGGTATGTGTTGGTGAATCGATGTTTTCACTATCAGAGGGGAATGGTATTTTTATAAATTCAAAGATTTTGCACAAATTTTATTCCAGTGATGAAACTGTCATCCCCAATTTCCTTTGTATGCCGTCCTTTCTTGCGCCGGAAAATAGTTTGATCTATCAAAAATATATTCAACCGATTGTTTCATCATCGTTGTCATACTTGATCTTAAACGGGGAGAATTTATGGCAAGGAGAGGCATTAGAAATTATGAAGCAAATATTTTCTGCACAGGATAGAGAAGTTGATGGTGAGCTGCTTACATCAGTTCTTATGCAGAAATTATGGCTGATTATTTATGAAAATATTGACAAAACATGTATGGAAGAGCAAACGGACGATTCCGGAACAGCTCAGGCACGCTTGCAGCTTATGATGCAGTTTTTGCACCAGAATTATGCAGAAGATATTTCTTTGGAGGAAATTGCCTGTTATGCTAATATTAGTAAAAGTACGGTGTTGAATCTTTTTAATAGATTTTTACATATCACTCCGATTAATTATTTGATTGGTTATCGGCTGAAGAAGGCAGCATTGTTGATTAAAAATACAGAGAAAAAAATCAATACGATTTCTTACGAGACAGGGTTCCATAATGTAGATTATTTTTGTAGAGCATTTAAAAAGAATTATAAAATGACTCCAACAGAATATCGGAAAAGTAAAAATTCAACAGTACAATAAAGTTAGACCAGAAGAGGAAAATGACATTATGATAATTAGAAAATATACAGAAAAAGATATTTCCGAGATGGTTCACATCTGGAATGAAGTAGTAGAAGATGGTGAAGCATTTCCACAGGAAGAGTTCCTGGATGATAAGACAGGGGAAGAATTCTTTGCATCACAGACTTATTGTGGCGTTGCAGATAACGACGGGAAAATTGTAGGACTTTACATTTTGCATCCGAATAACATCGGTCGCTGTGGCCACCTTGCAAATGCAAGTTATGCAGTGGATTCAACTTACAGAGGACAACATATCGGTGAGAAACTTGTAAGTGACTGCCTTGTGCAGGCAAAGCTGCATGATTTCAAAATCCTGCAGTTCAATGCAGTGGTAGAAAATAATGTTCACGCACGTCATTTGTACGAGAGATTAGGATTTGTGCAGATTGGAACTGTACCGAATGGATTCCGTATGAAAGATGGGACATATCAGAATATTTGTTTGTATTATAAGGAAGTGTAATAATAAACAAATATTGACAATATAAAGATACGAGGAAAATGAAATGAACATACAGATTTTTGGAACTAAGAAATGCAATAACACCAAGAAAGCAGAGCGGTTTTTCAAAGAACGTGGAATCAAATTCCAGTTCATTGATATGAAAGAAAAAGGTATGAGTAAGGGTGAATTCAATTCAGTTGCGCAGGTGAATGGTGGATTAGAAAATATGATCAACTGGGAAGGAAAAGACAAAGATCTTCTTGCTCTCATTAAGTATATTGCAGATGAAGATAAGCTGGAAAAGGTGCTTGAAAATCCGCAGGTGATTAAAACGCCGGTTGTAAGAAATGGAAAACAATCAACACTTGGTTATCAGCCGGATGTCTGGAAAGCGTGGAAATAAGAAAGGTAAAGGATAAATTATTATGATTTATACAGTAAAGAGAATCGATGAAGATTTAGATTTTGGTTGCGAAGAACGAGCCAAAGACGCTCCGGTTATGGCGGTGGTTACACTTGTAGATTCATCCGGAGAAGAATCGAGGGTGAAAGTAGAGGATGCCCTGCTTTATAAAAACAATATCAATGAAGGAGACAAGGTTTGTTTCGATAAAAATGATCCGGATTCCGTTATTAGCCATATATAGATGGAAAGTGTGGAAATGATGATGTAAATATTTGTTGATGCAGACGCCTGTCCAGTGGTTAGCATAGTTAAAAAATGCAAAAAAGTAGTTGCAGATTTGGGGCGTATTCTTTTAGTGCATAAGCATCAAAATAGTGTTATAATCACAAAAGCGCCTGGGAAAAATGGACGCAGAAAATTATATTTATCACAAGGAGGCAATCACGATGGATTTCTACAAGAGAGCACTTGAATTAAAAGACGAAACAGTAGCAGACAGAAGATACATTCATCAGAATGCAGAGACAGGACTTGAGCTTCCGAAGACGAAGGCTTATGTGATGGATAAGTTGAAAGAGTATGGTCTGGATCCGGTTGAATGCGGAGAGGGAGTTACGGCAACGCTTGGAAATGGCGGTAGGGTTCTTCTCCTGCGTGCAGATATGGATGGACTTCCGATGCCGGAGGAAAGTGGTGAAGCATTTGCTTGTCCAACAGGAAAAACAGCACATACTTGTGGACATGATTTTCATGCGGCAATGCTTTTGAGTGCGGCAAGAATCTTAAAAGAACAGGAGAGCAAGTTGAAAGGAACTGTGAAATTCATGTTCCAGCCGGCGGAAGAGACATTTCAGGGAAGTAAGAATATGATTGAGCATGGGATTCTTGAGAATCCGAAGGTAGATGCAGCACTTGCGTATCATGTATCTCCGGGAAAGATGCCGGTCGGACTTTTTATGTATAATGATAAAGGCACAATGATGTATTCTGTTGATGGATTTAAAATCACGGTCAAAGGGAAAGGTTCTCACGGAGCCTATCCTCATGCGGGTGTGGATCCGATTAATATCGGAGTACACATTCATCTTGCATTGCAGGAGTTGATTGCAAGAGAGACTGATCCGGCGCACGCATGCGTTCTGACAATTGGACAGTTTAAGGCCGGCGAGGCGGCAAATATTATCCCGGAGACAGCAGTTCTTCAGGGAACGATCCGTACAAACAATACGAAAGAGCGCGAACTTCTTGTTCGCCGAATGAAAGAAGTGGCAGAGAAGACTGCAGCTGTGTATAATGGCAGTGTAGAAATCGAGATGATCTCTGAAGTCCCGCCGCTGATCTGCAATCCGGCATTGACGGACGAAATGATTGGATATATGAAAGAGATGGATATTCCGGGCCTTACTCCGGTTCCGGATGTGAGTGCAAGTGCATCGGAAGATTTTGCAGTGATCGCAGAGAAAGTTCCGAGTACATTTATGTATCTCTCAGCAGGTTATACGGATGAGCGGGGAACTTATCCGGCACACAATCCGAAGGTACAGTTTAATGAAGATGTCTGCCCGATCGGTGTGGCATGTCTGGCACAGTGTGCGGTGAAATGGCTGGAGAGTCATCAGGAATAAGAAGTAAAATACAAAATCAAGAGAAGAAACAAGAATACGATTGGAGAGCGATATGAGCATATTAAATGTAGAACACCTGACACATGGATTTGGAGACCGTGCAATCTTCAATGATGTGTCATTCCGACTTCTGAAAGGAGAGCATATTGGTCTTGTGGGGGCCAACGGAGAAGGGAAATCCACTTTTATGAGTATTGTTACAGGGAAAATGTTACCGGATGAAGGGAAGGTTGAGTGGTCAAAGAATGTGCATGCAGGTTATCTGGATCAGCATGCAGTTCTTGAGAAAGGAATGACGATCCGTCAGGCTTTGAAATCCGCATTTGATCCACTCCTTCAGAAGGAGCAGAGAATGAATGAAATCTGTGATATGCTTGGAACAGCAGATGAGGAAGAAATGAATGCGTTGATGGAAGAACTTGGTACGATCCAGGATGAACTGACACTGCATGATTTCTATACGATTGATGCGAAGGTAGAAGAGGTTGCGCGTGCACTTGGATTACTTGATCTTGGATTGGACAGAGATGTGACAGACTTAAGTGGTGGACAGAGAACAAAAGTTCTTCTTGCAAAACTTCTTCTTGAGAAACCGGATATCCTGCTTCTTGACGAGCCGACAAACTATCTGGATGAGGAGCATATTGCATGGCTGAAGCGTTATCTTCTGGACTACGAGAATGCATTTATCCTTATTTCACATGATATTCCGTTCTTAAATGAAGTCGTGAATATTATTTATCATATGGAAAATCAGGAATTGAACCGTTATGTGGGCGATTATGATCATTTTCAGGAAGTTTATGCAGTGAAGAAAGCACAGTTGGAAGCGGCTTACCGTCGTCAGCAGCAGGAAATCAGCGAGCTGAAGGATTTCGTTGCAAGAAATAAAGCTCGTGTGTCTACAAGAAATATGGCGATGTCCCGTCAGAAAAAGCTGGATAAGATGGATGTGATCGAGCTTGCGGCAGAAAGACCAAAGCCGGAATTCCATTTCAAATATGGAAGAACTCCTGGTAAGATGCTTTTTGAGACGAAGGATCTTGTGACAGGATATGATGAACCATTATCTAAACCGTTGAATTTCTCTATGGAACGTGGACAGAAAATCGCACTTGTTGGAACAAATGGAATTGGAAAAACCACATTGCTAAAGAGTATTCTTGGATTGATTCCTTCTTTATCAGGAAGTGTTGAACTTGGTGATAACCTTGAACTTGGTTATTTTGAGCAGGAAGTAAAAGGAGAAAATCGTAATAGTTGTATTGAGGAACTGTGGCAGGAATTTCCTTCTTATACACAGTATCAGGTGCGTTCCGCGCTTGCAAAATGCGGACTTACAACGAAGCATATCGAAAGTCAGGTGCGTGTACTCAGCGGTGGAGAGCAGGCAAAGGTGCGTCTCTGTAAGTTGTTAAACAGAGATACGAATTTCCTTCTCCTTGACGAGCCGACGAATCATCTTGATGTGGATGCAAAGGACTCTCTCAAGCAGGCATTACAGGAGTACAAGGGAAGTATCCTTCTGATCTGCCACGAACCTGAATTTTATCAGGACGTGGTTGATGAAGTGTGGGATATGAGCCAGTGGACAACAAAAGTATTCTAAAAATTGCACAAATAGAGCTGCATGTGAATTATGCAATAATCACGAAAATGTTTGAAAATTTAAAAATCTCTTAAAATAATACTGAAAAAATGTTATACTACACACGTAGAGTCTGTTATAAAAAGGGCAGTACATTGTGGACAACAACAGTGTAAATGAAAAGAACAGGAGGTTTTGAAAATGCTCAGCAGAGGAGACGCAGTTGTATATAAGTGCAGAGGAGTGTACAAGGTAGAAGAAGTAGGAAAACTGGATTTTTCATTTGTGGATGGCAAGAAAGATTATTATACATTACAATCCATAGACAATCAGAGAGATAAGGCGTATGTTCCGATTGATGATGAGAAGAACATCCGTCGTCCGGTGAGTGAGCAGAAGGCGAAGGAACTGTTGGATAATCTTACAGAGGTTGGTATACTGAATGTAAAGAATGAAAAGTACAGAGAACAGGAATACAAGGATTGTATCTCAAGCTTCTGTCCTGAAAACTGGGTCAAAGTGCTGAAGACATTGTATAGCCGAACAAAACGAAGAGGCAGCATGACAAGCATGGATAAGAAATATCAGCTGCTTCTGGAACATGCTCTTTCGAGTGAAATGAATTATGTTCTTGGAATTCCGGCAGGCGAGATGACAGAACTGATCAAAAAGAGTGAATAGTTACTAGAATTTAATAGAAAGAGGTCCGAAGCTACGGAAAATCAGGATTTTTCATTCAATAGCTGCCGGGCCTGGACTTGCGAAAAAAGCATGTGCATGATATACTTCTCCTGAATCTATTATTTTAGGAGAAGTTTTTCGTTTTTTTCTAGTAGATTGTCAAGAAAGCGAACGTACCGAAAGGAGAACAACAATGAAGATGCTGTCGATTGAGCAGGAACTTAAGAGTAACTCTTATCCAGGAAGAGGAATTATTATTGGTAAAAGCCCGGATGGAAAGAAGGCTGTCACTGCCTATTTTATTATGGGACGCAGTGAGAACAGTAGAAACCGTGTGTTTGTAGAGGACGGAGAGGGAATCCGTACACAGGCATTTGATCCATCGAAGCTTACAGACCCAAGTCTGATTATTTACGCGCCGGTCAGAGTATTGGGGAATAAGACGATCGTAACAAACGGAGATCAGACAGATACGATTTATGAAGGAATGGATAAGCAGCTTACTTTTGAGCAGTCTCTTCGTTCTAGAGAATTCGAGCCGGATGGTCCGAACTACACACCACGTATTTCTGGTGTGATGCATATTGAGAATGGCAATTTTAATTATGCAATGTCAATCCTGAAGAGCAATAACGGAAACCCGGACAGTTGCAACAGATATACTTTTGCATACGAGAATCCGGCAGCCGGTGAAGCTCATTTTATTCACACTTATATGCATGATGGCAACCCGCTTCCAAGCTTTGAGGGAGAACCGAAGCTGGTAGAGGTGCTGGACAACATGGAAGAGTTTGCAGACCTTCTGTGGAACAGCCTGAATGAGGAAAATAAAGTGTCATTATTTGTCCGTTACATTGATATCGAGACAGGTAACTATGAGACAAAGATCGTGAATAAGAACAAATAAGGAGCGTAAAGACAGATGAAAGAATTAGAATTGAAATACGGATGTAACCCAAACCAGAAACCTTCAAGAATTTACATGAACGACGACAGAGAGCTTCCAATCAAGGTGCTCAGCGGACGTCCAGGATATATTAACTTCCTGGATGCGTTCAATCGATGGCAGTTGGTATCAGAACTGAAGAAAGCAACAGGACTTCCGGCTGCAACTTCATTCAAGCATGTATCACCGGCCGGAGCGGCTGTTGGTCTTCCACTGTCAGAGACACTGGCGAAGATTTACTGGGTAGATGATCTTGGAGAACTTTCTCCACTTGCATGTGCTTATGCAAGAGCGCGTGGCGCAGACCGTATGTCTTCTTTCGGTGACTTTATTTCTCTGTCTGACGTCTGTGACGTTGATACAGCGCGCCTGATCAAGAGAGAGGTATCTGATGGAGTGATCGCACCGGGATATGAGCCGGAAGCACTTGAACTTCTGAAACAGAAGAAAAAAGGAAATTACAATATTATTCAGATCGATCCGGATTATGTGCCTGCACCGTTAGAGCACAAGGAAGTATTCGGAATTACATTTGAGCAGGGAAGAAATGAACTGAATATCGATAAAGATTTCTTCTCAAATGTTGTGACAGATGTGAAAGAGATCCCGGATGCAGCGAAGATCGATCTTGCTATTTCCATGATTACACTGAAATATACACAGTCTAACTCTGTATGTTATGTAAAAGATGGACAGGCAATCGGAATCGGTGCCGGACAGCAGTCAAGAATCCACTGTACACGTCTTGCCGGACAGAAGGCAGATAACTGGTGGTTACGTCAGAATCCGAAGGTACTTGGACTTCAGTTCAAGGATGGAATCGGACGTGCAGACAGAGATAATGCGATCGATCTTTACATCGGAGAGGAATATATGGATGTTCTCGCAGATGGTGTCTGGGAGAATACATTTAAGGTAAAACCGGAAGTATTTACAAGAGAAGAGAAGAGAGCATGGCTGGACCAGCTGACAGATGTTGCGCTTGGTTCTGATGCATTCTTCCCATTCGGTGATAATATTGAGCGTGCACATAAGAGTGGTGTAACTTATATTGCACAGCCAGGTGGATCTGTGCGTGATGATAATGTAATTGCTACATGTAACAAATACGGCATGGCAATGGCATTTACAGGAATCCGTCTGTTCCATCATTAGAAACTTAAGATAAGATGATAAAAGAACCGGGACTTTTGGTGAAGAACCGGCGGTATAGAAAGGCTGAAATATTATGGTAATAGAGACAAGAAGCCCGGAAGAGACATTTGCAGTCGGTAAAAGTCTTGGTGAAAAAGCATTCCCAGGTCAGGTGTTAACCCTGACCGGGGATCTTGGAGTTGGGAAAACGGTCTTTACTCAGGGACTCGCAGAAGGACTTGGGATTGAAGAACCGGTGAATAGTCCGACATTTACCATCGTTCAGGTTTATGAAGAAGGGCGTCTGCCCTTCTATCATTTTGATGTCTACAGAATCGGTGACATTGAAGAGATGGACGAGGTGGGATTTGAAGAATACGTGATGGGAGAAGGTGTCTCACTGATCGAGTGGGCGAATCTGATAGAAGAGATTCTTCCGGAACGTCGGACAAATATTCTGATCGAGAAGGATCTGACACAGGGATTTGATTATCGTCGGATCACAATCGAGGAACAATAACGATAAAAAATTAGAAGAATGGAACAAAGAGAAGGCTGTTGATACAGAGAACATTTTTACAGCAGCTGACAGAGGAAGGAAGCAAGACCATGAGAGTATTGGCGATAGACAGCTCAGGACTGACAGCAACGGTTGCAGTCGTTGAGGATGAACAGACAATTGCGGAGTATACCGTGAATTATAAGAAGACACATTCGCAGACACTTCTGCCGATGATTGATGAGGTAAAGAAGATGATCGATCTGGATCTGTCCAGCATTGATGCTATTGCTGTGTCAGGAGGTCCGGGCTCTTTTACCGGGCTTAGAATCGGATCTGCTACTGCGAAAGGACTGGGACTTGCTCTCGGAAAACCTCTGATCCATGTTCCGACAGTGGATGCACTGGCCTATAATGTTTATGGATGTGGCGACTTGATCTGCCCAATCATGGATGCCAGAAGAAAACAGGTTTATACAGGATTGTATTCATTTTCACATGAAGTGAAAGATGGAACACATCTGACAGAGGCTGTATTTCATGTGGAAGAACAGCAGATGGCGATTGCAGTAGAAGAGTTGATCGGTAAGTTGAATGCGTATAAACGTCCGGTTGTATTTTTGGGAGACGGAGTACCAGTGTATCGTCAGATGCTTGAAGAGGGACTTGAAGTCCCGTATTCATTTGCCCCATCATACATGAACCGTCAGAGAGCGGCTGTAGTAGGAGCACTTGGTATTGCGTATTATTATGCAGGAAAATATGAGACAGCAGAGGCGCATAAGCCGGATTATCTGCGTGTGTCTCAGGCAGAGCGCGAACGTGCTCAGCGTGAAAAGGAAGCAAAGACAGAAGTGCGTGAGATGACGATTGAAGACGGTGCTGTAGTTGCTGAGATTGAGCACCAGTCATTTTCTGATGCCTGGAGCGAGAAGGCGATTCTCGAGACACTGGAACAGAACAATAGTGTCTGCTTTGTTGCGGAAAAAGCAGGGAAAAGAGTAGGATATCTGCTTGGGTATACTGCGGTTGATGAAGTGGAGATTGCAAGAATCGCAGTGATTGATGAGATGAAACGTCAGGGGGTTGGTCATGCATTAATGCTAACTTTGAAGGCGTGGAGTAAAGAACATCAGATTGCAAAGGTTCTGCTGGATGTAAGAGAAAGTAATCAGGCAGCAGGAGCATTTTATGCGAGAGAAGGATTCGTAAACGATGGAGTCCGCAAAGCATTCTATCAGGATCCGAAGGAAGATGCAGTACTGATGAGTCTGGAAATAGATAAATAACCAGCAGTTTCCAGTGGAAATTGCGAAAACTGTTTTGTATAATTGAGGCGTAACAAAGGAAGAAAACAGGAATATTCCGTTTTTGTAAATTACAATGATGAGTAACAACATAATTGCTGCTCACAGGAGGAAAACGTATGCGCCAGTATCAGTTGAAAGAAACAAAAGAAATTACGAAAATTATTTGTAACCGGTGTGGAAAAGAAACAAAAGTTGTGAGTGGGATTCCGAAAAGAGAGATGCTTCATGTAGAGCATACCTGGGGTTATTTTTCTGGAAAAGATGGAGAAAGCTGCAGTTTTGATCTGTGCGAGGAGTGTTTTGATGAAATTACAAAGGGGTTCCTCATTCCAACCGAATGTAAAGATGAATGAAAGAGTCTGGTTTGCAGTTTCGGGCAAACCGTAATGGACCAGAAGATAGAGGAATATTATGTTAGATGTATGTTTGCTTGGAAGTGGTGGGATGATGCCGCTTCCTTATCGTTTCCTTACTTCCTTAATGACAAGGTTTAACGGAAGCAGTCTGATGATTGACTGCGGAGAAGGAACACAGGTAGCTGTAAAAGAGAAGGGCTGGAGTTTTAAACCAATCGATGTGATCTGTTTTACTCATTATCATGGGGATCATATCAGTGGACTTCCGGGTCTTCTACTTACAATGGGAAATGCAGACCGTAGGGAACCGTTGACACTGATCGGACCGAAAGGTCTTGAAAGGGTTGTCAGTTGCCTGCGCGTAATTGCGCCGGAACTGCCATTTCCAATCATTTATCAGGAGATTCAGGGAGCGGAGCAGACATTTGAGTTAAATGGATACCGGTTGAAAGCATTTCGTGTGAACCATAATGTACTTTGTTATGGTTATACGATTGAAATTGACCGCGCCGGTAAGTTTGATGTGGAACGTGCCCGTGCAAATGAGATTCCGCAGAAATACTGGAGTCGCTTACAGAACGGAGAAACTGTAGAAAGTGAAATGGGAATTTTGACACCGGATATGGTGCTCGGTCCACAGAGAAAAGGAATTAAGCTGACTTATACAACAGATACAAGGCCGACAGATTCGATTCGTGAGAATGCGAAAGATTCTGATCTTTTCATCTGTGAAGGCATGTATGGAGAGAAAGAGAAAGCAGCGAAGGCAGTAGAGTATAAGCATATGACATTTTATGAAGCGGCGGAACTGGCGAAAGAAGCGAATGTTGGCGAGATGTGGCTGACACATTATAGCCCGTCACTTACAAAGCCGGAACATTATATGAATGATGTGAAAAAGATATTCCCTCGGGCGAAAGCTGGAAAGGATGGAATGTCTGTTGATCTGATGTTTGAAGATTGAGAGGGATAGAAAATGAGTGAAAGCAAAGAGATTAATATACTGGCGATCGAAAGTTCCTGTGATGAGACAGCGGCAGCAGTAGTACGAAACGGGCGAGAAGTGCGCTCAAATATCATTTCTTCTCAGATTGATCTGCACAAATTATACGGTGGTGTTGTGCCGGAAATTGCATCAAGAAAGCATATTGAGAAGATTAATCAGGTGATTAAAGAGGCGCTTAGTGAAGCAGGGACAACATTAGATGAGATTGACGCAATCGGTGTAACTTATGGACCGGGGCTTGTAGGAGCCCTGCTTGTTGGCGTGGCTGAAGCAAAAGCAATCGCATGGGCGAAAGATATTCCACTGGTTGGAGTGCATCATATTGAGGGACATATTTCTGCAAATTATATCGAACATCCGGATCTTGAGCCACCGTTTGTGTGTCTTGTTGCATCCGGCGGACATACGCATCTTGTATGTGTGAAAGAATATGGAAAATATGAGATCCTCGGAAGAACCAGAGATGATGCAGCGGGTGAAGCTTATGATAAAGTGGCTCGTGCAATCGGGCTCGGTTATCCGGGCGGTCCAAAGATTGACCGTATTGCCAAAGAGGGGAATCCGGATGCAATCCAGTTCCCAAAGGCAAAGGTAAATGATGCAGAGTATGATTTTAGTTTCAGTGGACTGAAATCAGCGGTATTGAATTATATTAATGGCTGTAAGATGAAAGGTGAGACATTTGATCCTGCAGATCTTGCAGCATCTTTCCAGAAGGCAGTAGTAGAAGTTCTTGTGGGTAATTCAATGCGTGCAGTAGAAAAACTCGGCATGAAGAAATTTGCGATTGCGGGAGGAGTTGCGTCTAATTCAGCGCTTCGTGAAGCGATGGAAGAAGCTTGTGAGAAACGTGGAATGAAATTCTACCGTCCGTCACCGATTTACTGTACAGATAATGCGGCAATGATCGGAGCGGCGGCTTATTATGAATACCTTGCCGGAACTCGTTCGGGATGGGATTTGAATGCTGTGCCGAACCTGAAATTGGGTGAACGTTAAGATAGTTGATTTACGTGTCAGTTATTTGAATAACAAAGAGATATGAACAGGATTTTGTGATGAGTTGTGAATAACTTTGCAAAATCCTGTATTTAATGTGAATAACAGGAGAGAAAAATGGAGAAGAAATATTGTACAGCGGTTGTTCTTGCTGGCGGAAGTGGAAAAAGAATGGGGACAAAAGTTCATAAACAGTACTTGATGCTGAAAGGTTATCCTGTACTTTATTATTCTCTGAAAGCATTTCAGGATTCTGCGTGGATTGATGAGATCGTTCTTGTCAGTGGCGCAGGGGAAGAAGAATACTGCCAAAAGGAAATTGTAGAGAAATACAGTTTTTCTAAAGTGCATAAAATTGTAGCCGGAGGTGCAGAACGTTATAATTCTGTCTGGAATGGTCTGCAGCAGATCACAGAAAAAGACGGGTTCGTATATATTCATGACGGGGCAAGACCGTTTGTGGATGATGCGATGATTGAGCGTGCTTATCGATGTGTGGAAGAAACAAAAGCATGTGTTGCCGGTATGCCTGTAAAGGATACGATCAAAGTTGTAGATGAAAAGAATTATGTGAAAGGCACGCCGGAGAGAAAAACACTCTGGCTTGTTCAGACGCCACAGGTTTTTGACGTTCAGCTGATTAAAGAGGCTTATCAGAAATTAATCAACGAGAAAATTGAAAATGCGACAGATGATGCGATGGTAGTCGAGCAGATGATGGGACATACTGTTAAATTATATCCCGGAGCATATGAAAATATAAAAATCACAACACCGGAAGATCTTCTTGTGGCGGAAGCGTTTCTGTAGGAATATACAAGGGAACTGTCTTATGTTTATTCCTTAATTTCAAAAAATGTAAAAACAGGTCAAGGAAACTTGCTCAAAAGCATGACTGAGAATCGAGATACTTAAGAACAAATCAAGAAAAGAGGGGGATTTTTCGATGTTGTAAAGTGTGGAAAAAGCCCCAAAAATCAAGGAAAACAAAGAAAATTAAAAAAAGGTGAATTGAAAAAGTAAAATCCACCTTGCAAAGGTAAATTCTACTTTGCAGAATTAAATTCCGTGCAAACGGGAAAAATATGAATCTTGTATATGAAATCCTCGAAATCAGAGTTAAAATAAAAGGAAAAGCTGTGGTTTTGGGGATTTTTTTGCATGCCGAGCAGAAGTCGAATTTACGTGTGATTTTTTGGAAGGAGTAAATTCCACCTCTGGGGGATGTTCTGCGATGATGGCGGTATAGATTTCCTGCCCAGCTTTTTTAGATTTAGTTTATTTTAATAATTCAGGACTAAGGATGATTTCGTCAGCAGGAATTTTCTGCAGATGAAATGCATCTAAAATTTTTCTACCGTATTGAAACTCGAAAACTTCATAAGGACTTTTGTTTCCGAGCTTCTTCCGAGAGTAGGAGTTGATGTGGCTCATCATGAAATCAATCTGCTCCTGTGAGTATCGTCCAAGGTCAGTACCTTTTGGAATGATTCTTCGAATCAGTTCGTGGTTGTTTTCACAGCTTCCTTTCTGGTAAGGTGCGCTGGGATTACAATAGAACATCCTGGTTCGAGGGTCTCCCTGTGCATCCAGTTCGATAGCAGAAGGGTTTGAAAATTCACTGCCGTTATCCGCTAAAAGAACAGGAAAAAGTTCAATGAAAATATCCATCCTCAATTCAAAATAGAGACGGTCAAAAATGTCAATGACAGATTGAGAGTCATTATGCCGGCGGAGAAAAGCAAGCTGTAGTTGTTGTTCCACGAAATGAATAGTGAGAAGAACCGCTCCGCCTTTTATACCTTCTACAGAATCAAGCTGTCTGACAGAAGCATCCGGATGTTCAGCCATGTATATTTCAAAACAATGAAAATCACGTCCGATACGGCAGGATTTATCCACTTTCAGTTTAGAAGAAACATTTTTTCTTGGACGCATGCGTATGGTGCGTGGCATATCGATATTTCTGGCAGTGAATAGCCCGTTGTTTGTGTAAGTATACAGTGTTCGTTCTGACTTCATAAGTTCGTCAGCATGATGTACCGCAATGTGATGAAGGGACTGCCCTTTTTTGAGGAGAGGAGATACCACATCATCGAGCTGCTTAAGTTCCGCTTCAGAAAGGGCAAACCCAGAACGGGATTCACTTCTGACCTGTTCATATTCCTTCTGAGCATAAGATGCCTTGTAAAGACGTTTTTCGAGAGAACACCTAGTACGCTGCTGACAGCCATTACAGACATAGGGAGGTTTGGAGAGCTTAGGGCAAATATATTTTTCGTAAGAGATGCAGGAGGAAGTACACCTGCCGCAAGTCCAGCACGGTTTGTTATTCGAGTAGGCGCAGTGCTGGCAAAACTTCTGCAGGGAACACTGATGCAGGAAAGCAACACGGCAGTCGTTGAAAGATCTGCCTAAAGCGCCGGTTTTCTCAAAGCAGATATGCGCTTTAATCTCTTTTGAAATCGTAGTGCAGTCTTTGCCGAGTTCTCGGGCAATAGACTTAAAACTATGGTGTTCGTTGAGCATGGTTTCAATGAGGATTCTTGCTTCCAGATTTAAATGTTTTTGTTTATTCATAATGGTCTCCTTACCGCTGGGAGGAATCACCATGTTTGTATAAAGAATTATAAGGGAAAAATAGGAAGAATTAAATTCCACCTTTAGAAGTGCAACGTTTTGCAGGATTAAATTCCATAGAGGGGTGGAATTTAACTTTTCAATTGAGTAAATAATAATTTTTTGAAAAAAATTAAAAAAAGGGGTTGCATTTTCTGAAAGCCTGGTATATAATAACTATTGTCTTGTGGCGGTAACAAAAAAGACACAGACGAAAATGAATAAGGCTCCGTGGTCAAGCGGTCAAGACGCTAGCCTCTCACGCTGGAATCAGGGGTTCGATTCCCCTCGGAGTCACTGAAAGAAGCTCGTATTTACGAGCTTTTTTTGTGCTTGAAAATCATAAGTGAATCAATTAGTGAATCAAACGTGCGTTCGGCACATTTTTTGCAAAAAATTATAAGGAGGAAATCTTGAACATATTCCCCTCAGAGAATTTCAAGCGATCACTTTACTAGCGAATAAAAGGAAAAAGAAGAATAAAAATGCCTTGGCAGGTAATTCATGTGTGTGTGCATCTGAAGAACAATGTCAGGGCATTTTTGATGATTACTAGAGTGTGTGTCGAAAGTCTGTAAATACATAGACAGAGTTATGTTGGACACTATAGGATAAAAAAACTTTTTTAATAAAAAAGCCTTGATTTTAGGGGCTTTTTTAGTGTCGAAGAAAAAGTTGGCACAGTTCTTGCAGTATATAAGGGCAGAAAGAAAAGAAAGAGAGGAAGAAAAAATTGAAAAAATTTTTATTCGCAACACATGGAACTTTGGCAGCAGGGGCGAAGAGCACATTAGAATTACTCATAGGAAACGTTGCAGATATTACTTGTTTGACTGCATATGTAAATCCGGATGACAATGTGGATGAACAACTGAAAGCATATTTTTCAGAAGTTAGTGATGAAGATCAGGTAATCGTATGTACAGATCTGATGGGTGGAAGTGTCAATCAGAAAATCGTTCCGTACGCACAGAAAAAAAATGTATTTCTGATAGCAGGATTCAATCTGCCGCTGCTTCTGGAACTGGCAATGAACGAGGATAAAGTCACAGAGGAAGAATTGTTGGATTCTATAGAAGAGTCCAGAAAAAATATGATGCTCGTTCGGGTAGAAGTAACGGACAGCGGAACTGAGAAAGAAGAGGAAGAATTCTTAGCATAACAAAAAGAAAAGGAGAGAAAAAAGATGATTGTATGTTTAAGAGTAGATGAGAGATTAATTCATGGACAGGTTGCAATGACATGGACAAAGGAACTGAAACTGAATGGACTGGTAGTTGCAAGTGATGAGGCTGCATCAAATGGGATTCAGAAAATGACATTAAAGATGGCAGTGCCGGAAGGAATCAAATGTATCATCAAGTCGGTAGAAGATGTGACAACAATTCTGGATGATCCACGTTCAGAGTCTATGCGTCTGATGGTACTTGTACCGATGGTAAAAGATGCAGTTACATTGTGTAAACGTTACAAAAATATTGAAATGGTAAATATCGGAAATGCCGGTAAAATGACATCCGGAGAAAAGAAAATCTTATCAAAAGAAGTTATGCTGACAGCAGACGAACTGGAAGCACTGAAAGAACTGACAGAGCTTTATCCGGACACATTTTTCCAGGGAACACCGGCGATGGAAAAGAAAATGGCATCTGCAATATTAAAGGGATGTTGATTAAAATAGGATAGAGGAGGATGAGATCATGATGTTAGATGCATTTTTTGTAGCACTCGCTGTTTTTGTGGGAGTTGCAGGACATGAACTTTTTGGAATGGCAATGTTGAGCAGACCGATCGTAGTGGCACCGCTGGCAGGACTGCTTTTGGGAGATGTGCAGACAGGACTTATTGTAGGTGCATCATTGGAGTCGATTTTTATGGGAGTTGTAAACATCGGAATATCCAGTACAGCAGAACCGGCACTTGCAGCCGGACTTGCAACTGCTTTTGCAATTAATCTCGGAGGAAATGTCGGAACCATTATTCCAATCGTTTTCCCATTGGCAGTGCTTGGATTACAGTTAATGAACTTTATTTTCTCTTTTGTGATTGGTCCGTGCGCACCGAAATTTGAAGAACTTGCAAAAGAAGGAAAAGATAAAGAAATTACAATACTTCATTTTGGTTTATGGTTCGTACATTATGCGTTATATGCATTGATTCCGTTTTTTGCAGTATTGTTTGGTTCGGATGCTGTTCAGCGTATTCTGGAAATGATACCGGATGTAATTATGAACGGTCTGACGGTAGCGGGAAATATGCTTCCTGCAGTTGGTATGGCAATGCTTCTGCAGATGCTCTGGGATAATAAGATTGCAATCTATTTCCTGCTGGGATTTATTCTCGTAGCATATTTGGATCTTCCACTGATCGCAATTGCAGTATTGGGAACAATTATTGCGGTTGTGACAGCACAGCGTGATATGCAGTTAAAGAACAATCAGGCGGCACCGGTAGAAAAAACGAGTGAAGAGGAGGACTTTTTCGCATGAAATTAATGAATAATGTCAGTAAGGAAGAGAAAAAATTAATCAGAAAAATGTTCTGGAGATCCGGAGCAATGTATGCATCAGTAAATCCGGTTACCATGGGAGGAGGCGGTTTCTGCTATTCCATGATTCCGTTTATCAATCATTTTTATAAAGATAACGAAGAAAAAAGAAGAGAAGCATTGACACGTCATGTGAAATATTTCAGTACGACAATTCCGATGGCATCTTTTGTAATGGGAATTGCAGGCTCCATGGAAAAAGAGAACAGTGAAAAAACAGATTTTGATGCAGGATCCATTAACTCAATCAAGCTGAGTCTGATGGGACCGCTGGCCGGAATCGGCGATTCCTTATTCTGGGGCGTATGGCGTGTTGTTGCAGCCGGACTTGCAATCGGACTTGCCAATGCAGGAAATGTGCTTGCACCATTGATTTTCCTTCTTGCATTTAATATTCCGAACTACCTGTGCCGTTACTATGGAGCGTTTTTAGGATATTCTCTTGGCGCAAAATACATAGAAAAGATTTATTCTAACGGAATGATGGAGATTCTGACGAAGGCAGCGGGCATTGTCGGACTGATCATGGTCGGAGCGATGACGAGTAAAACGGTTCTGTTTACGACAATTCTTGATTTTACGATGAAAGGAAAATCCGTAATGGATGTACAGTCTTCTCTTGACAGTATTTTTATCGGAATTGTACCGCTTTTGCTTACATTTGGATGTTTTAAACTGTTAAAGAAGAAAGTAAATATCATTGTTTTGATCTTTGGAATTGTTGCATTGGGAATTATATTATCCGTTCTCGGAATCTGCTAAGGCAGGAGGAAAAGTTATGACAGGAAATCGTATCAGAGACAGTAAAAGAAATCCGTTTTTTCAGGTAAAAGTAAAAGACGGAAAATACAGCACGGAAAATCAGGTGAGTTATTATGGAAAAAAACTACCGGATGATACATTTTCCTTTGATGTTTCCAATCAGAAAGTACAGGCGAATCTGGATGAATTCGGAACGATAAGACATATTACATTTTTTCACGGAAATTATCTGATGGAAAGTAAGCCGGGGGTGTGGGTGGCAAAGGATTTTGTGCAGGAACATCAGTTGTCTGTTTCTGTAAAATGGAATGGACAGACAGAAAAATTATGTGAACATACAAAATATGTGGAGATGGATCTGGCAGAAAATCTGTTTCCACGCTGCAGGCATTATTTTCCGTGGGGAGAAGTCACGATTCTTGCCACAGCACCGATT
>ERZ825670.1570-NODE-1570-length-24348-cov-5.617544_pt1 | contig 24348 bp, 19 predicted proteins | sample MGYA00519929_ERZ825670 | MGnify/ENA primary metagenome ERZ825670 (study PRJEB31778, sample SAMEA3449207) | human gut metagenome | biome: human gut; feature: human-associated habitat; material: faeces | place: United Kingdom | collected 2010/2012 ...
ATAAATCGCCCTGTTCTCTTGCTTCCTTTAACTTCTGGGCAACTTCCTTTCTTCTGACAACCTTAAGCTCCTCAAGTCTTGCTACTCTTTCGTCATACCCCTTTTTAGTAAGAAACTGTTTCTCTGCCATGTTCTTATCACCTTTCTATATATATGCTACACTAATATGCTTCTGCTCTACTAGAGAATAAAACCCCACAAGCGTCACAATATTATAAACTATCAGTTCCTGTCTGTCAATGCAGCCCTTCCAGTATCATGTCCACAAGCCCATCAAACTGCTCCAGATTAGTAACCTGGTTAGCTTCATTTCTTAATGCTGCTGCATGCTTGATTCCTGCTGTATACCATGCAAAATGTTTTCTCATCTCGCGGATTCCTGTAAACTCGCCTTTTATCTCACACAGTCCTTTGGCATGTCTCTTAATCATCTGGCATATTTCTTCAACGGATGGTGGTTCAATTATTGTACCATTATTCATATATTCAGAAACCTGTCTGAATATCCATGGATTTCCTCTTGCTGCCCTTCCAATCATTATTCCGTCACAGCCTGTCTGCTTCATCATATTAACAGCATCTTCGCCGCTTTTAATATCGCCATTACCAATAACTGGAATCGATACTGCTTCTTTGACCTGTCTTATTATATCCCAGTCTGCATGTCCTGAATAATACTGCTGCCTTGTTCTTGCATGGACTGCAACGGCAGCCCCGCCAGACTCCTCAATAACATGTGCTATCTCAGGCGCATTTATACTATTCTCATCAAATCCTGCCCTTATCTTGATTGTAAGCGGCTTATCAAGTGCATCAGCCATCTTCTCGACTATTCTTCCGACAAGCACAGGGTCCTTCATAAGTGCCGAACCTTCGCCATTATTGACTACCTTTGGAACAGGACATCCCATATTGACATCAATTATATCGAACTCTCTTTCAGAAAGTCTCTTCGCTATATCTGCCATGATATCAGGGTCTGAACCGAAAAGCTGCAATGCAAGCGGACGCTCCCCTGGCACCGTCTTCATCAGGTCTTCTGTATTCTTATTGTTATACAGCACTGCTTTGGCGCTGACCATCTCTGTACACATAAGCCCACAGCCCTGCTCCTTGCATAAAAGTCGAAATGGCAGGTCTGTTACTCCTGCCATCGGTGCCAATGCAATATTGTTCTTTATCTCAACATTTCCAATTCTCATAATTACTCCATGCCTAAGAAGAATACCTTGAAGAACATCTCAAGTGATTCAAGAAGCTCTCTCTTCTCATACTGATACTTCTTGACGAGCATACCGCATGCTATCTCGTCATACAGTAAATCACCCTCGTCTGCTGATGATTTGAACAAAAGATTGCCCTCCTCATCGAATTCCATATCAAGTATCCCGCCTACTTCCTCTGTGAAAAGAACGCACATAATCTTTAACTCGTTCTTTACATCATCCGGAAGCTTATCGAAATCAGGGTTAAAATAGTATTTCTTCTCATAAGAATTAGATACACATAAAACTACATTTTCATCAAACATATCCATATAATCCTCTCACAGAAACCTCTCCGGTTCTGATAATCTTCTCGCCCTCGTCTGTCTTAATGATAAGCTCACCCTCATCATTGATTCCAATTGCTTTTCCAACAATTTCCTTGTCAGCATATATTGCCTTGACGTCGCCGCCCTTATTGACAAGCATTGAATTATAGTCTTCTTTAAGCCCAGCCAGATTCTGTGTCTTAACAAATGTATCATAGTACTTTGCAAAGCTCTCTGAAAATGCGGCTACTATACGGCTTCTTTTCAGATGGTCGCCAGTCTCAAGATACAATGAAGAAGCTGTTGCCTTGATTGAATCATCAAATTCTGTCGTATTAACATTAATTCCCATGCCGATAACCACATAATGTATGTAATCCATCTCAGCACTCATCTCTGTTAATATTCCACATACCTTCTTCTTATTAAGAACTATATCATTAGGCCACTTTATACGGCACTCTGCGTCATGTCCGTCCTCTTTAAGAACTGTGTGGATCGCCTCCTGCACAGCCATGGCTGCCACTATTGTAAGCATTGACGCATTAACTGGTGCAATATCCGGTCTTAAAAGAAGGGACATCCATATCCCGCTTCCTGCAGGAGACACCCAATTCCTGCCACGTCTTCCGCGGCCGCCTGTCTGGCTCTCTGTTATATAAAGTGTTCCATCAGCTGCATTATCTCTTTCTGCCGCTCTCTTAGCTTCGTTGTTGGTAGAATCTGTCTCATCATAATACACTACTTCGCGGATAATCCCGGTTGTACTGCCTGTATCCACACATGTAAGCTGACTCATTATCTCGCTTGATGTAAGAATATCAGGATACTGTGTTATATGATATCCCTTATTCTGGACTGCCTCTATAACATAGCCTTCTTCTTTTAACTGGTTTATCACCTTCCAGACAGCCGTTCTTGAAACCCCCAGCATATTACACAGTGCCTGCCCTGACACATATCCATCTGATTTTCTCAAAACATTTAAAATCTTAGTCTTCATACCATTACCCGCCATGCTATTACTGCCATAAGCAGAAGTCCTAACGTAACAACTGTAAGAATAACACCTGACACCGTTCTGTCGCTCATGAAATTCTTAGCTGCTGTAAGTCCGTTAACTAATGCTCCAAGCATGAATTCCACAGCGAATAATATTCCGCTTCCACTGCGCAAGAAAAGTATAATTATGAATACCACTCCTATTGCAAATGTGAGTGCTATATTGGCATAGTCTATGAGCATCTTGCTCTTTCTGTACGCGCCACTCGTTGTATAATACATAACGCCTCCATAATAAATATCTGGTGAATTACTATTTCATGCTGTGTCGTCCTGATTTTGGACTTTCACATGTCTTTCCACTGCTCTAACGTCCAATTCCGCGTGTCGGCTTCCCGATTTTGGACTTCCGGCATGACACACGCCACTCTAACGTCCAATTTACTTATAAGCTCCAAGTGTAGCTGCCATTACAGCCTTGATTGTATGCATTCTGTTCTCTGCCTCGTCGAATACAACTGACTGCTCTGACTCAAATACTTCATCAGTAACTTCCATCTCGTCAAGACCGAATTTGTCATGAATCTCTTTACCAATCTTAGTCTTAAGGTCATGGAATGCAGGAAGACAGTGCATAAATATTGCGTCCTTAGAAGCATTGTCCATAACTGCCTTGTTAACCTGATATGGAAGAAGTGCCTTGATTCTTTCAGCCCATACTTCATCAGGCTCGCCCATTGATACCCATACATCTGTGTATAATACATCTGCGTCCTTAGTTCCTGCCTTAACATCTTCTGTAAGTGTTACAGAACCACCGCTTATCTTTGCCCATTCCTCACACTGTGCAACAAGTTCCTTGTCTGGGAAATATTCCTTAGCTGTGCAGGCTGTATAATGAAGTCCTAACTTAGCGCAGACAATCATAAGTGAATTACCCATGTTGTATCTTGCATCACCCATGTATACGAACTTAACGCCCTTTAATCTGCCAAGCTTTTCCTTGATTGTAAGCATATCTGCAAGCATCTGTGTTGGATGGTATTCGTTAGTAAGTCCGTTCCATACAGGCACGCTTGAATATTTTGCAAGGTCTTCAACTATCTCCTGACCGAATCCTCTGTATTCGATTCCTTCAAACATTGTACAGAGAACTCTTGCTGTATCAGCAATGCTCTCCTTCTTGCCAATCTGTGAACCTGTAGGGTCAAGATATGTAACACCCATACCAAGATCATGTGCTGCCACCTCAAATGAGCAACGTGTTCTTGTACTTGTCTTCTCGAATATAAGTGCAACATTCTTTCCGATAAGTGGCTGTTCTACAATGCCCTTTTTCTTCTTATCCTTAAGCTCTGCTGCTAAGTCTATCAAATATAAAATCTCCTCAGGTGTGTAATCCTTGAGTGTTAAAAAGTCGCGTCCCTTTAAATCCATGACATCCTCCTGTCTGTATGGCAAATTCGCCTACATTGAATAATTAATAACTTTGTTCATTCTATCGCAATTATAGTCCTTCGTCAAATGCGTTGTTTAATTTGTGTAGTTGCAAGACGGTCGGTTGTGAGAGATAGCAGATAGCTTCCGTTAAACTTCCGTCCGCCTATAAAAAAGGTGGTGTGGCTTTTCTGACTGCAAACTATGCACATAATAAAAGCATTGAGCAAAGTCACTACCTAAGTGTACGCGCGTCCACGGACGGACGCGCGAGCTGTCTCGCACACGGATGTGCGTTGACAGCGTAACGAGAACTTAAACAGCCTTCCACGCTCAATGCTTATTATTATGTAGCGTAGTTTGTACGGAAGAAAACCACACCACCTTTTTTATCCCTTAATGGAATATATGATCTCCAATTATTACAAAATCTGAATAGTTGTTAACATCTACAGTATATAATGCCCTGAATGATGTATAACCACCTATATTATTAACGCCTGATAATGCTTCAAGTGCTGCCTGCATGCATTCTGTGTTTCTTGGACCATTTGCAAGTCTTGCTGCAAATCTGTCTGATGGATTACCAGCGCCATCTGATACACCAGAGAACTGTGATCTCTGATAAACAACACCCGAAACTGTACCCGGATAATGTCCGCTTCTTACTCTATTAAGAATAACATTTGCAACAGCGAGCTTTCCTGCATATGGCTGATATGCAGCCTCCCAGTCTATGATACATGCCATAAGCCATATATCATCATCTGATACGCTCATAGTTGGGTTATATGTTATATCTGTTCCTGATATTGTATTAGCAATTATCTTCTGTCGTCTTGCTTCCTCTGCTGCAGCTGCCGCTCTTGCAGCTTCTGCCTCTGCCTCAAGTCTTGCTTCTTCTGCAAGTCTTGCAGCCTCTTCTTCTGCTTCAATAGCTTCAATCTCTGCCATTGTATATCCTGCAAGAAGATTATCTGTTCCAATCTGTTCTGCTATAGCCTCTGCTTCTTCTCCAAAACATAAGCACTGTGTCTGTACATAACCTTCGCAGTTTCCTGAACTAACTTTAGTCCATTCCTTTCCGACCATATCAACATCTACAAGTGTGTTAGTATATAATCTTCCCACAACCTGTGCTGTCTCTTCGTCAGAAGTGTCATAAACATCAAGATAAGGATCAGTAATTGCTACTGCCTTGTTCTTGTATGTTCCTGTTTCTTCATACCCAGTCACAAGAACCTCTTCTGTATTAGCTGAATAAGATGCAACCTTAATTCCCGTGTCAGTATTCTGTGTTTTCTCATAGGTAGTTGCCACTGCTGGAAGAACCGGTGTCATAAATAACACAATTGCAGCTCCCACATAGCAAGCAGCTTTGCTACTTCTAAGTTTCATATTATACTTCCCTTTCCGGCGGCTTATTTAGCTTCGCCTGTAAATTGTTACAGAAATGTTACAATTTATTACGGAAATATAATAGCAAAGTTACAGTAATTTGTCAAATATGTTAAAACCCGCTCTATGAGCGGGTTTGCGGGTTTGTTTATTAAATTCATTTTGCAAAATATAGTATATGACCATATATATAGTTGGTTATCTACACACTTCTCTGTCTGACAGCTTCGTATGTAAGAATTGTACATGCTATTGCCGCGTTAAGAGATTCAACCTCTCCCTGCATCGGAATTCTTATAAGTGTATCTGCCTGCTTAGTGATATCATCTGTAAGTCCATTTCCCTCATTGCCTATTAGAAATGCTGTTCCTTCCCTGTAATCTTCACCAAGATATGTATTCTTTCCGTCAAGATGTGCAGCATATACCTTAATTCCAGCATTCTGACACTGTGAAACTGCATCGCTAAAATCCTGCACATAAACAAATGGCACTCTGAATATAGAACCCATTGTTGACCTTATTGTCTTAGGATTATATATATCCACAGTATTAGAGCTCATAATAACTCCGGTAACGCCTGCACCTTCACCCATCCTTAATATAGTTCCCAGATTACCCGGATCCTGAAGATTCTCAACAAGAATCAGCAACGGATTGTCGGTAAGCATATCTGAAATACTGCTGTCCTTCATTCTTACAACCGCCATAATCCCCTGTGGTGTCTGTGTCTGTGACATTCTGTCAAATACATTATCGGCGACAATCTCAATACTGTCAGAAGAAATCCCCTGCTTCTTAACCAGCTCATGCACATACTCAGGATTGTTACTATGAAATCTTTCAGACATATATATCTTCACCAGCAAATCTGCCGGCACCTCAGATACCATACGGACTCCCTCTACAACATATTCTTTATTCTTCTTTCTTTCCCTGGCCTTAGAAAGCAATGATATAACATGCTTTACCTGTGAACTGCTCGTACTGGTTATCATTATGAGGTTACCTTTCTGCCATGCATTACTTAGAAAGTAATGCACTTATATTAAATTCATAATCATTAATATCCTTAGTCATGGCAAGTGCTTCATCAATATCATAATCAACAAACTTACCATCCCTGTATGCTACAAGTCTGTTACTCTTTCCTTCAGCAAGAAGGTCAACAGCATAAGCACCCATAATAGACGCATACATTCTGTCCTTACATGTTGGTGAACCACCACGCTGCATGTATCCTAAAATAGTAGCTCTTGTCTCAATACCTGTTGCAGCTTCAATTCTTCTTGCCATTCCTGTAGAATGTCCGATACCTTCAGCATTAATAATAAGATGGTGTTTCTTGCCCTTCTTTCTTCCTTCTATAATATGATTAATAAGAGCCTGCTCATCATTATCATATCTTTCAGGAAGAAGGATATCCTCTGCACCATTGGCAATACCACACCACAATGCAATATATCCTGCATTTCTTCCCATAACCTCGATAATACTGCATCTTTCATGTGATGTAGATGTATCTCTTATCTTATCAATAGCTTCCATTGCTGTATTAACAGCAGTATCAAATCCAATAGTATAATCTGTACATGCAATATCAAGATCAATTGTTCCCGGAAGTCCGATAGTATTAATTCCCTGTGCTGCAAGCTTCTGTGCACCTCTGAAAGAACCATCTCCACCGATTACAACTATACCGTCAATTCCATGCTTTCTGCATACTTCAGCACCTCTCTTCTGACCTTCTTCAGTCATGAATTCCATGCATCGTGCTGTATAGAGGACTGTTCCACCACGCTGGATAATATCAGCAACGCTTCGCTTGTCCATATCAATTATCTCATCATTAAGAAGTCCGTTATAGCCCTTCTGAATACCCTTGACCTTAAGTCCCTTATTCAAAGCAGTTCTTACAACTGCACGGATAGCAGCATTCATGCCTGGAGCATCTCCACCACTTGTTAATACGCCGATTGTTTTAATTTCCTTTGCCATAACTTCCCCTTTCTTATCTCTTAATATTATTTTCTGTTTTATGTTACCACATTATAAAAGAAAAATCTTCTTTTTTTGATAATTTTTTACCAATGTTAATTAAAATTTATGTTGTAGCAACATTTTTCTCACCATATTTACTCTTAAGAATATAAAGCAGGTCTGATGTCACCTTCACGCACTGACTCTGAGGAAGCACTATTCTCTGTTTTTCTGCCACACAATATATTGTGACTGTGTCTTTACCGTCCGATTCTTTGAAAATATCAGCAAGCTCATCCCTGTGTGTCTCATACTCAGCAAGACTGTCAAACCTAAGCCACAATCTTCTTGGAACACTGTCAAAGCTCACAACACTGTCTGCCATAAGTCTTGCTGGTTTATCGGCATCTGCCTGTATTCTTCCTGTAATAAATACTTTGTTGGTCGTATCAAAAAATCTTTTATATTTTTCATAATTTCTTGGAAACATAATTACCTCAACGCTTCCAACAAAATCTTCTATTGTAAGGTACGCCATCTGCTGTCCTGAACCGGTAGTAATAACCTTAATGTTACTTATAAGACCACCTATTGTCTGCTTTGAGCCGTTCATAAGCTTTGCCTGTCCGGTTTCCTCATCAATAAGAAAATCTGTACTTCTCGCAGAAATATGCTTCTCCCACATACCAGTATATTCATCCAGCGGATGTCCTGTTACATATACACCGAGAACTTCTTTTTCCCGTTCAAGCAGATCCTCCTTTTCAAACTCCTGAATATCAGGAACTCTCATTTCAAGACTCTGTTTATCCTCTTCACTTGCGAAATCAAATAGTGACATTTGTCCTGAAATAGCATCTTTATTCTGCTTAACAGCACTATCAATCATTCTCTCATAGACATTCATCATGCCCCGTCTTGTATTACCAAATGTGTCAAATGCACCTGCAAGTATAAGATGTTCCACTGTTCTCTTATTAATTACCCCTGCCATCCTTGTAATAAAATCCTGCATGGAGTGAAAATCGCCATTATTGGTTCTTTCTTCAATAATCGCAGTAATTGTAGGTCTTCCCATACTCTTTACCGCATTAAATCCAAACCTTATATTCTTACCTTCAACACCGAAATCAGCAACTGATTTATTGACATCAACAGGAAGAATACTAATTCCCATCTCTCTAGCTGCAAGAATATATTCTGCGACCTTGCTTGTTTTATCAGTTACACTTGATATCAGCCATGCCATATACTGTACAGGAAAATGTACTTTCAGATATGCTGTCTGGTATGCCACAACCGCATAGCATGCCGCATGTGATTTGTTAAATGCGTATTTTGCAAAATCCATCATCTCATCATATATCTTATTGGCAGTCTGTTCACTTATGCCATTCTTAATACAGCCTGGTACTCCGTTAGCCTCATTACCATATACGAAATTCTGACGTTCCTGCTCCATTACATCAAGCTTTTTCTTAGCCATTGCTCTTCGCACATTATCACTACCGCCCCACGAATATCCGGCAAGGTCACGGACAATCTGCATAACCTGCTCCTGATAAACCATACAGCCATATGTCGGCTCTAAGATTGGCTCTAACTGCGGGCATTCATAGGTTATGTTTCCCGCGTTCTCTTTTCCTTTAATATACTGTGGTATGAAATCCATTGGTCCCGGTCTGTAAAGCGATATACCGGCAATTAAATCCTCTAAACAATCCGGTTTTAACTCTTTCATGAAGTTTTTCATTCCGCCACTCTCTAACTGGAATATACCTGCACATTTGCCCTGACTTATACATTCAAATACAGCCTTATCGTTATATGGTATATTATCCACCGAAAATGCAGGGTCAATCTGCTGTTCACATTTTTCAGTCTGTTGGATTACAGTTAAGTTTCTAAGACCTAAAAAGTCGAATTTTAACAATCCCAGATGCTCCAGAGTAGGCCCCTCAAACTGAGTAACCTTGACATTATCCGCTCCAACTGCAACCGGAACATACTCTCCAACATCCTTCTGACTGATAAGAACACCTGAGGCATGAACTGAAGCATGCCTTGGCAGTCCTTCAAGTCTCTTTGCTTTATCTATAAGATCTCTCACTGTCTCATCAGCTTCATACAATGCCTTAAACTCAGCATTTGGCTTAATGTCCCTGTCTGCGTCACCATTCATTGCACTGTCAATCGTAACTCCAACCTTCTGTGGTATCATCTTCGCAATGTTATCAACCATCGCATATGGAAGATCCATAACCCTTCCGACATCTTTAATAACAGCTCGTGCTGCCATTGTTCCAAATGTGATTATCTGGCACACACATTCTTTACCATATTTTTCTATAACATAATCAATAACCTTCTGTCTGCCTTCTGGTGCAAAGTCCACGTCAATATCGGGCATGGACACACGCTCAGGATTCAGGAATCGTTCAAATACAAGATTGTATTTAACAGGGTCAAGCGTTGTTATTCCAAGACAGTATGACACAAGACTTCCCGCCGCTGAGCCTCGTCCGGGTCCAACCGGAATATCATGTGTCTTGGCATAATTAATGTAATCCCACACAATCAGGAAATAATCGACATATCCCATTGAATAGATAACTGACAGCTCGTAAGAAAGTCTCTGGAATATATCATTCGAATCCTCTGCCCTTTTTATAACAACATCTTTTCTGTCTGCAACTATTGATGCTTTTGCCTGCTCTATAATATCTTCAATACATATATCTGCGGTCTTGTCCGGATATCTCTTCTTTAATCCCTCATAACATAAAGCATTAAGATACACCCATGAATTTTTTCCATATGCTTCAGGCACATCAAATGCTGGCAGCTTTGTAACTCCGAATTCTATCTCAACATTACATCTTTCTGCTATCTTATGAGTGTTCTCAACTGCTTCCGGTGCGTATTTGAACAATTCCGCCATCTCTTCCTCTGACTTTAAATAGAACTGTCCACCCTCATATCGCATCCTGTTTTCATCAGAAAGCTTCTTACCTGTCTGTATACATAATAATATATCATGTGCATCTACATCATCTGCATAAGTATAATGAACATCATTCGTACATACCAGTTCAATTCCGGTCTCATTATGCATACGCATAAGCTGTGGATTGACATAGTGCTGTTCTGCTATTCCGTGATCCTGTAATTCAAGAAAGAAATTTCCCTTTCCGAATATATCCTGAAGTTCAAGGGCAGCGTCTCTTGCAGTCTCATACATGCCTCTTGACAGATATCTCTGCACCTCACCTGCAAGACACGCACTCGTAGCAATAATTCCCTCGTGATATTCCCTTAACACTTCCTTGTCTACTCTCGGCTTATAGTAAAAGCCTTCTGTAAACCCCTTTGAGACTATCTTCATAAGATTCTGATATCCGGTGTTATTCTCTGCCAGCAATACAAGGTGATTATATTTATCCTCACTCTGTCCTGCGCCTTTATCAAACCTTGACCCCGGCGCTACATACACCTCACAGCCAAGAACAGGCTTGATTCCTGCCTTCTTAGCCGCCTCGTAAAATTCAATAACACCATACATCACACCATGGTCAGTTATTGCAAGGCTGTCCATGCCAAGTTCCTTTGCCCGTTTAGTAATCTCTTTTATCTTACTGGAGCCATCCAGCAATGAATATTCAGTATGCACATGCAAATGTGTAAAACTCATAACATCTCCTCCCTATGTCAAAAAATATAACATATTTTCGTTTATTAATCAGCAATTTTATGATATTCTATATTTAATTATTATTGTAAGGGAGTTGTATTATGTTAATATCTGATATTCCCGTAGGCGGGCCAATTTCAATTGAAATATCCATAGATAATGTCAGCTACGAGATGCCTTCCTCTGTTGTTGCATCCAAGAATGGCTACATTCTCATAGCGCCTTTTACATCAAAAGGTGCTGTAATAGATTTTTCTTCTTATAAGGATATTTTATTTAGTCTTTATACCATAGACCCAGCAACAAAGAACCGTGTAGTCTGGAAGAATATTAACATAGAAACTATCACTTATAAATCAACCGGTTTCGCATCTGCTTACTACAAAATCTCGACCAATGTTTTTGCCAGCATTGCCTCTGAATGCGACAGAAGATTTAATCAGCGCATTTCAACCATGGCTTTGGGACATATCTCATCAGATACCACAGAAGCTGATATTCCGGTAACGTTAATTGACGTCAGTGATAAAGGACTTTCATTTTCAACCAGCAACGAACTATTATATAACTATAATAATACATATATAACATTTTCAGATCAGGCAAACGGAAAGCAGTTTAACTTTCATTTTAAATGTTTTATCATACGCAGCCAGTTGTATGGAGAACGCTACATTTATGGATGTATTATCCCAACTCCGTCCCGCGAATATCTTACATATGTTTTTCTTAAAAAAATTGAATCCAGAATCAGTTCTGCTAAAGAACAATCTGAACAGACCGCTCTTAAAGATGCTGCTGACGTTGCTTCACAATCTATTGAAAGCACTTCGTCAGGATATCATTCACACATATCTGAAAAGAATAAGCGTTGATATAAGGGGCATATCACATTGTGATATGCCCCTTTATTATTAATCATCTTCTTTTTCTTTAGCTGTATCATCAGATTCATTATCGTCTGAATGACTACCAATGTTCTTCCATATATCGCTTTCTGGCTCACCACTAACTGTTGATGAATAGCTTCCATCTTCATTAAATGTTACACTCTCTGCAACCTTCTCTGATGTTGAGAATAATGAAGTATCAACCGGTTCAGGGATTCCCTTTGCCTCTCTGAATATCTTCATGAATTCCTTGCCTGTGATAGTCTCATGGTCATACAGATATCTTGCAAGCTGATCCATTACTTCTCTGTTCTCTCTTATAATCTGCTTAGCCTCTTCATAACATGACGCAATAAGCTTCTTTACCTCGTCATCAACCTCTGCCTCTGTTGCCTGTGCACAGTTCATAGATGCTCTTCCGCTAAGATACTCATCTTCGACTGTTGATAATGCAACAAGTCCGAATCTGTCTGACATACCGTATCTTGTAATCATTGTCTTGGCAAGGTTAGTTGCTTTCTTGATATCATCATAAGCACCATTAGTAACTGAACCAAATACAACTTCTTCTGCAGCACGTCCACCTACAAGTGATATAAGGTCTGTCATAAGTTCATCCTTAGTCTCAAGATGCTTCTCTTCCTCTGGGAAGTTAAGCACATAACCAAGTGAACCATTAGTATGAGGTATAATAGTAATCTTCTGGACCGGATCAGAATTATTCTTGATAGCTCTTATAAGGGCATGTCCAATCTCATGGTAAGCAACAACCTGCTTTTCCTTCTTGCTAAGAACTCTTTCCTTCTTCTCCTTACCTGCTACAACTGTATCAAAAGCACCAAGAAGGTCCTTCTGGGTAACAACATTTCTTCCATTCTTAACTGCCGCAATAGCAGCTTCATTAATGATATTGGCAAGGTCTGAACCAACAAGACCGCTTGTTGCCATTGCAATCTCATCAAAATCAACTGTATCGTCCATAAGCACATCCTTAGAATGTACCTTAAGAGTCTCAATTCTTCCCTTCTTATCAGGTCTGTCAACGGTAATTCTTCTGTCGAGACGACCTGGTCTAAGTAAAGCCTTATCAAGTACTTCCGGTCTGTTAGTTGCTGCCAGAATGAATATTCCCTTAGATGAATCAAAACCATCCATCTCTGCAAGTAACTGGTTCAATGTCTGCTCACGCTCGTCATTGCCACCGCCATACTTGGAATCTCTGCTCTTACCAATAGCATCAATCTCATCAATAAATATAATACATGGAGCCTGCTTAGTTGCTTCCTTGAACAAATCTCTTACTCGTGATGCACCAACACCAACGAACATCTCTACAAAATCAGAACCTGCAAGTGAGAAGAACGGTACATCTGCCTCACCGGCTACAGCCTTAGCAAGAAGCGTCTTACCTGTTCCCGGAGGTCCTACTAAAAGTGCACCCTTAGGAAGCTTTGCACCAATCTTGGCATATTTCTCAGGGTAATGTAAGAAATCAACAATCTCTGTAAGTGATTCCTTAGCTTCATCCTGACCTGCAACATCCTTGAATGTAACACCTGTCTTTTTCTGGACATATACTTTGGCGTTGCTCTTTCCAACGCCCATTCCGCCCATCATTCCACCATTCTTAGCAATTCTTCTATATACAAATGCAAAGATTATATATATGAATAAAAATGGCAGTACATATGCAAGCAGAAATTCTACAATTGAAGAACTCGAATCCGGAATATATCCTTCAAACTCAATACCCTTTCTCTTAAGAAGTGGTACAAGAGTATCATCATTAACATACCCTGTATAATATGTGTATGAAACTCCTGCTATGCCAGACTGTTTCTCCTCTTCAACTGGTGTAATAAGAATTCTGTCCTGCTCTAATGCTACTTTCTTTACCTTATCTTCATCAATCATCTGCATGAACTGGTCGTAGCTTATCTCCTTGTATGTCGCATTCCTAAACATATTGCTAAGAAGCGTGAGTCCTATAAATGTTACAACTGCCGCTATAATAATGAATATTATAAGGTTAACATTCTTTGGCTTCTTGTTATTATTGTTATTATTGTTGTTATTACGATTATTGTTGCGGTTATCGTTATTATTATAACCATTGTCATAACCGTTGTTGTTATAATTATCCATACTCTTCTCCTGATATGATACTGTACTTATCTTAAGCATTTCCAAATAAGTCTGTTTTCATTATAAAGAAGGGAAAAATATAAATCAACCAAAATCTAAGTGTTTAATAAGATGTTTATATTTACTTTATATTCTTAGTTTTTTTGTTTAAACTATGGAAATTTATAATACAGGGCTGTATAATATTGCATATTTTTTTGATTACACATTCAGATTGGAGGAAAAGATGGCTGTTAAATATGTATTTGTAACAGGTGGTGTTGTTTCCGGTTTAGGAAAAGGTATCACTGCCGCATCTTTAGGCAGACTGCTTAAAGCCCGTGGTTTTTCTGTAACCATGCAGAAGTTTGACCCTTATATTAATATTGATCCAGGTACTATGAACCCTATCCAGCACGGAGAAGTTTTCGTAACTGACGATGGTGCTGAGACAGACCTTGACCTTGGTCACTATGAAAGATTTATTGATGAGAGCCTTAATAAGAATTCTAATGTAACTACCGGTAAAGTATACTGGTCTGTATTACAGAAGGAACGCCGTGGAGATTTCGGTGGAGGCACAGTTCAGGTAATCCCTCATATTACTAATGAAATAAAGAGCCGTTTTTTCAGAGATTATTCAACTGATGAAACTAAGATTGCAATTATAGAAGTTGGTGGTACTGTTGGAGATATCGAGAGTCAGCCTTTCCTTGAGGCAATCAGACAGTTCCAGCATGAAGTCGGACATGAGAACGCAATTCTTATTCACGTAACACTTATTCCTTATCTTAAAGCATCTGGTGAGATGAAGACTAAGCCAACTCAGGCAAGTGTTAAGGAACTTCAGGGAATGGGAATCCGTCCGGATATTCTTGTGTGCCGTACCGAACATCCACTTGAGGCTGGTATCAAGGATAAGATAGCACTTTTCTGTAATGTACCTAAGTCTCATGTACTTCAGAACTTAGATGTTGAGATTCTTTATGATGCACCTCTTGCGATGGAAGAAGAACATCTTGCACAGGTAGCATGTGAATGTTTACACCTTGACTGTCCAGAACCAGACCTTGATGAATGGAGAGCGATGTGCAAGGCCTGGAAGAATCCTACTAAGAAGGTAACTGTTGCATTAGTCGGTAAATATATCCAGCTTCATGATGCTTATATCAGTGTTGTAGAAGCATTAAAGCATGGTGGTGTATATAATTCATGTGATGTAACTATCAAATGGATTGATTCAGAAACTGTAACTCCTGAAACTGCTGATGAGCTTCTCTCTGACGTATCTGGCATATTAGTTCCAGGTGGATTCGGTGACAGAGGTACAGAAGGAAAGATTGAAGCTATCCGTTATGCCAGAGAACATAATATTCCATTCTTAGGATTGTGCCTGGGAATGCAGCTTTCAATTGTTGAATTTGCAAGAAATGTTATAGGATATGACGACGCACACAGTGTTGAACTTAATCCTAACACAACTCACCCTGTTATACATCTTATGCCAGACCAGGAAGGCATTGATGATATCGGCGGTACATTAAGACTTGGTTCTTATCCTTGTGTACTTGATAAAACAAGCAAGGCTTATGAACTCTATGGCGAAGAGCTTATACATGAACGTCACAGACACAGATATGAAGTTAATAATGATTACAGAAAAGTTCTTACTGAGAATGGTATGATGCTTTCAGGAATATCTCCTGACGGAAGAATTGTTGAGATGATAGAATTAAAGAATCACCCATGGTTTATTGCCACACAGGCTCATCCAGAGTTAAAGTCAAGACCTAATCGTCCACATCCATTATTCAGAGGCTTCATAACAGCAGCACTTGAATATCAGAATAAAAACCATTAATTATTAATTATATTATATATGCATAACAAAAAACATCACCTGACGAATCCGACTTTCGTATCAGGTGATGTTTTTTATTGCTTTTGCTTATAAAATTATTATTTATTAAGACCATTAAGAATCTTCTTAATTCTCTTAACTTCATCGTCTTCTAACTTCTGTGATTCACAAATAGAAGCAACCATATCAACAGCCTTTCCGTTGAACCAGAAATCAGCTTCTTCCTTTAAAAGCTGTCTTCTATATTCTTCTTCTGAACGAAGTGGATGAATGAAAGCTGCCTTTCCTTTACGGTATGTATCAACAAATCTCTTGTCCTTCAACTTACCTACGAAAGTAACAACTGTTGTTCTTGCGTAATCCTTACCATAATCGTCTCTTAACTGATCAATAAGTTCCTGTACAGGAATATCCTGTGGTGCTTCCCATATAAGCTTCATAATTAATGCTTCACATGGACTTAATTCATTAAAATGATTTCTGCTCATAAACCCTCCTTAGGCTCTTCCATAGATATACATATTCTATATTATACTGCCATTATTAATATTTTTCAACTGTATAATGAATAGTCGGATATGGATTTCACAATTGTATTACCGATAAACTGAATCCATCAAATTCCTTTTCTACAATAGTGAAATTCTGGGGAAGTCCGCACATATATGCTTTCATTTTCCCTTTCTCTAATCTATAAACTATTTTGTCCAAAATGTCAAGCACACCTTGACCTGTAGCCTTGCCATAAGCCTCTTTTAATGTCCATATTCTGAAGAATCTTTGATCACTATCGCACTCTTTAATCCATTCTGCTTCAGATATGTCAAAGAAGCGTTTTGCCAGATTCTGTCTACCTTTGCGGGCTTTTTCAATATCAATTCCTACCGGTCTGTCGCCTATCACGCACGCTACATAATTAGACGAATGTGAAATATTGAAAAAAATTTCACGATTTGACAAAAAATAAGGTTTTCCTTGCGAATTATATGCTATTTCATAATCAAAGTACGGATTATTCGCTTCAATCAAAGAAATAATATCCACCTTCTCATATAGATTTTCATCTGTTTTATAATCTCTTTCTTCTGTTTTTATAGACCATTTTCCTACCGCATAATTAAGAAGTAGGCCTGCCGTCACGGTTTGCAGCTTATTTTCACGCATTTTCATCTTATCAGCCTTAGTTTTCCTGTATTCCGGAATAAGCGAATAGGCCTTTTCATATAACTTTTCATCAGTTAATGAATCTGTCGTTGTCACAAATATCATCATAATCATTCACCATCTATACACTTATTGTCTGTGCATCTGCCATATAACGCTTTGAGAACACAAATACTATATCACCTGATTTAATCAAGGTATCACCATTAGGAACTATTGCATTATCACCGCGTCTTATCATAACTATAAGTGTATGCCTTGATATATCAAGTTCTTTTATCTTGTGTCCAACCCACGGATGATGTTCACGCAGTTCCACCTGTTTTAGGTTTACATCAACATTAACATCACAGTCTCTTGCTCCGATTACAACACAATCTCCCTCAAAAAGCTTCATATCTCCCTTTGGCATAAGTGTCTCACCATTTCTTAACACTGCTGCAAGAATAAGTCCTCTCGGAAGACTAAGCTCGCATACCTTCTTTTCATTCCAGTTGTGGTCCTTAGTTATAATAAGCTTAATAAACTTAAGTTCCTTCTCCATAAGGTAATCTGTAGACTTCTTAATAAGGCTGTACTGCTCAACGAAACCTGCAGATAAGATACCTGTTGGAATAGCGACCATTCCGACGCCAAGAAATGTAATGATAATACTGAACATTTTTCCAAGCACTGTCACAGGATAGATATCGCCGTAACCTACTGTAAGAAGTGTTGATACCGACCACCATATTCCTGAAAATGCATTCTTAAACACTTCCGGCTGTGCCTCATGCTCTAAACTGTACATGCACAGTGATGATGCTATGATAAGCATCACAATGATGAATACAGAGGATAATATCTGGTCCCTTTTTCGCCTTATTACCTCTGTTATAACATTTAACGCATCATAATATGAGTTGACACGGAATATCCTTAGGATTCTTATAACCCTGAACATACGGAAAGCAACTGCTCCTGCCGGGAAGAATACAGGCAGATAATTTGGCAGGAACGATAAAAGGTCAACAATACCGCTTCCTGAGAAGATGTATTTTATTCTCGCAATACCTGTACATTTATTAGGATACAGATATTCTGCTGTCCATACACGCAGTATGTATTCAATTGTAAAGCCGATAACTGTAATCCACTCTATAACATCTAACACCGGCTGGTACGGAATTGACTGTTCAAATGTATCAAATATCGCAATGAACAGGTTGATTATAATTGCAGCAGTTATCGCAATATCAAATGTACGGCTTGCAACATCGCCCGCATATCCAATCTGGATAATGTCAAATATACGTTTTTTCTTATTATTCACCGTATCCCATCCTCCTACTTAAGCATATACCACGGAAGCAGCAATGCTCTTATATATTTTGCAAATGGCACATATGCCGTTATGTTAATGAATACCGGACATAATATAAGACACGCTATAAGAAGCACCGGTATTATTGAAATCATTGCATTGGCTCTCCTTACAGGTATTGCCACAAGCCATGCAAATAAAGTAACCGCTATTACATACACAACCATATGAAGTATATCTGCTGCCCCCTTAAGTTGTCCTGCCACCGCAAGTGTTAACATTGCTGATACTGCAAAAAGTACACATGATATGAATGCATACAACGGCTTTCCTGCCACACGGTACATACGAGGCAGTGTTATAAATGTTCCGGAATTCTTATCAAGATAATATTCCACGATTCCAAAAAGTCCGCCTATATATACAAGAATTATAAGTAATGCCCTTAACGGAAACTCTCCTGTCTTATCTTCAAGCTGTGTCCCATTATCCTGTACACCATCTAGCACCTTAAAATCAATTCTGAATGTGTCATCTCCGGATATGTATTCCTCGTACCCTTTTCTTATCTCTTCCTCTGCCTTTTCTGAATGCTTTTTAAATATGTCTACAGAATTAACATAATTAACTGCAACCTCAGGCGAATATGCCTTAAACATAGCAGAAAAGAATATCTCATCAGTCATTGAGCTGACAAAATCTGACCTGCATATAATAAGCTCTATAATGTCTCTGTAGCTGCCACTGTCAAGCTTATCCTTAAGCCCGGTACCAACTACATAGCCACACTCTGTGTATTTATTCATTATATCCTGCTCAAGCTTTTCCTGCGATTCTGCTTCGTAGAATTGAACTGAATACTCGCCATTTACAAGATAATCTCTTGTCATTATGGCAATCTTATCGTCATCTTCAAGCACTATCCCAACCCTTACAGGCTCTTTCTCCTTAAGAGACGCTGTATTCGTAATTATTAACGCTGCAACAGGCATTGCAATAAGCACCACGACAATCACAGGATTCTTTAACTGCCTTTTAACAAGCAGATACAGCCAGTATAACAATCTCTTCATTATCTGTCTCTCCTTATCTTAACCGCCAATGCCCCTGCTGCCTGAAATATAATTATCCACATAACATTTGTCATAATGGTACTGATATCCACAGTTCCCTTGATTATCTGACATGCAAGTGTGAATAAGCCGTTAGTCGGAAGATACATGCCAATAACCCTCACACCCGGTGCAAGAAATGCTGATGAAACAATACATCCGGATGCATACATGCACGCCATTCCAAGGATACACACCATAATAACTGAATACACCGTGTCGTCAACTACTGAGAATATACAGTTTATAAATGAAACTGCCGCATACACAAGCACCACAATCCCCAGTATGGAAGCAATGAATTCTCCAACTGTCGAAACTGCCAGAACTCCTGATATTGCAGGCACCCCCAGCCTCATTACATTAATTATAATAAAAAGCACTTCAAATATCATTATATACACAATGCCAACTCCGGTAGTTCTTGCAATTCCGGTATCAAATGCTGATATTCCCGCGCTTTTAAGGCTCTTTGCAAGTGACCTGCTCTCACCCTTCATATTGCCGGCACATGTTATTGTGCTAAGTAAAAGCAGCATCACAATTGCTGTGCATACATAGAACTGTACTGTACTCAAGCCTTCTTTAACCGATATATCTCTTGTCTTAAAGTATATGCTTCTGTTAAGTGCATACGAAAGATATATGTCATTAAGCTTATTCTCATGTGTACCCCGCAAGCCCCTGTAATTCTTAAGCACACCATTGAACAAATCGTCAAATGTATATATCCCCGCCTCTGCAGTTGCAAGGTCAGAGCCTCCTGCCCTCACCATCTCACGGAATATCATCGAAGTATTATTAACACCCTCTGACTGACACACAACCTCAACAGGTGTATTCTCGCCCGACATAATATCACTTATCATATTCTCTGGCACAATAATAGCCATAACATAATAATTATTTCTTAATCCATCTATAGCCTGCTGTCTGTCAGTATATTCAAATGTACAGACATTCTTAATTGTGTCTATCTCGCTGACATAATTGAATGCCATCTTAATATATCGAAACTCCTTATTATTATCTGCCGAATCAGAGTTTTCTGTATCATCATAATCAGGATACACAACAGCAACCTTCATCCTCATGTCGCTGTCCTGTGCCGTTGCAATGCCTATGCATGTACTTATTGCAATAACAAGCACTGCCGTCACTATCGTACCCAGAATTATCTTCGGTATAGATAAAAATGCGGATTTAATCTGCAATTTTAATAATTCCAGTTTCCTTCTCATCTAATCCCCCAATTAAATCTATCTGTGAATAATCTCTAAAAGCTCATTGCCGGTAACCGGATGGTCAAGTTCATTAAGCTTACCATTCTTTAAAAGATACATTCTGTCAGCAAGCTTTAATTCACCTTCTTCGTGGCTTGTTATGATGACTGTACCTCCGCTTTTCGTGTAAGCAGACAGATAATTCATAATATCCTGTTTACACACAATATCTAATGAAGCTCCCGGCTCATCTAATATAAGTACGGGTGGATTCTTAGCCAGTGCACAGCATATGCTTAAACGCTTCTTCATGCCTCCTGACAGCTTATCAACACGTTTGTCAAGATATTCTGACACTCCTAACACTGCAGGAACACCGCCCTGTAAGTCTGCGTCCATGTTTCTTCCTGTATCACAGTACCAGAATTTAAGATTATCCCTTGCCGACAGCTTCTCCATAAGTGGATTCTCCTGCGGCACAAAACCAATATATTTCTGAAACATCTTCGCATCTGCAAATGCATCTGTGCCATCTATCTTAAGACTTCCTCCATCTGCCTTAAGACTTCCTGCCAGTATCTCCAGAAGAGTAGATTTGCCACAGCCGTTGGCACCGACTATGGCAATATACTCTCCGCTGGCAGCATGAAACGAAGCACCGTTAAGCACTATCGTTTTCCTGCCATATGATTTTCTAATATTTTCCACCTCTATAAACATACATATATCTCCACATTAATTCTGGGCTACTGTATCAAACTGGCTGTAATACAGCTTGTGATAGAATCCGTTCTTAGCCAGTAATTCTTCATGATTACCCTGCTCTATAATATGTCCGTCTTTCATAACAAGAATAACATCCGCAGACTGGATAGTTGAAAGTCTGTGGGCTACAATAAAGCTTGTTCTTCCCTCCATCAGCTTTGCAAATGCATTCTGTATCTTTATCTCTGTTCTTGTATCAATAGAAGATGTAGCCTCATCAAGAATAAGCATTGGCGGCTTTGCAAGCATAATTCTTGTTATACATAAAAGCTGCTTCTGTCCCTGTGAAAGGCTTCCACCATCCTCGCCTATAACTGTGTCGAATCCGTTAGACATTCTCTTGATAAATCCATATGAATGTGCTGCCTTGGCTGCTGCAATAATCTCTTCCTCTGTAGCATCAGGCTTACCCATTACGATATTCTCTCTTATAGTTCCTGACTTGAGCCATGTCTCCTGAAGAACCATACCAAAACCCTGTCTTAAAGACTTTCTGGTCATCTGTCTTATATCAGTTCCTGATACATCAATGCTTCCACTGTTAACATCATAGAATCTCATAAGAAGATTAATAACTGTTGTTTTACCACAGCCTGTAGGTCCTACAATCGCAATTCTCTGTCCCTTCTTGACATGAAGATTGAAGCCCTCAATAAGCTTCTTATCTGGCACATAAGAGAAGCACACATCATTAAGGTCAACTGTTCCATCAACCTCATCAACAACCGCACATTCCGTCGTCTACAACGATGAGCCAAGCATTACGGCCGCTCCCCTGCGTTCCACCGACGACCTGGCCGTTGATGCCGGCCAGTTATCCTCACTCATCCTCACCACCGAGGCGACGGCCACCCCGCAACGCATCGTCGAATCGGTCACCTCGCTGACCTCCTCCGGCATACTTGCGGAAGGCCAGCGCATGCCCACCGTACGCGATCTCGCCCGACTGCTACGCACCAGTCCGGCCACCGTCTCCAGTGCCTACCATGCCCTCGCCAGGTCCGGCATACTGCGCTCCCGCGGGCGCGCCGGAACATTCGTACTGCGGCAGTCGCGCACGCATCGCTACGATGCCGGCGACTTGCTGGCCGAAGCCCCGGCCACCGCGCCGGACCGACCGATTATCGACCTGTCCAAGGGCACGCCGGACCTTTCGCTGCTGCCGGACATCCGCCCGTTTCTCGGCAAGCTCGGCACGCACAAGGCATTCGTCAATTCATACGACGGGCCGACCATCCTGCCCATGCTGGAACAGATTTTGCGACGCAACTGGCCGTATGAGCCGGAGGCGATGACTATGGCATCCGGCGCGGGCGACGGTTTGGCGCACACCATGAACGCTTTTGTTCAGCCGGGTGATTTTGTGATTACCGAGGCACCGGAATATCCGCTGATTCTCGACATGATCGAGGCACATGGCGCGATGGCGTTCGGCGTGCCGATGGACGGGTTCGGTATGCTGCCCGACGCACTCGACCGTGCGCTGACCATGCTGGAATCGCAGCGTCTGGCGGTGCCGCACGGCGGCCATCAGGTCAGTATGATCCTGCTGCAGCCGCGCGCCCAGAACCCTACCGGGGCCAGCTTCAGCCCGCAACGCATCGACGCTTTGGCGGACGTGCTGCTCGCGCACTACCCGAATGGCGTTGGTATGCCGCTGATTGTGGAAGACGATCACAGTGGCGATGTGGCCAATGCGTATGCGACATCGTTGGCGCAACGATTGCCGCAACACGTGGTGCATATCCGCAGTTTTTCGAAGTCGCACGGGCCGGATCTGCGCTTGGCTGCGCTGTCTGGGCCGGAGGATGCCGTGGAGGCGATTATCGCCCAACGACGCTTGGGATCGGGATGGGTGAGCCGGTTCCTGCAAGAGATTCTGTATGAAATGCTGGCCGACAAAGAGGCGTTCCACACGGTGACCAACGCCCGGCATATCTACGCCACCCGGCAAAAGACGATGCACGCGCTGCTGCTGCGTCAAAGTTTGGACGTGCATACCGGTGACGGACTGAATCTGTGGATTCCGGTGCGCGACGAGCCGGCGGCGCTGCGACTGCTGGCCGAACAGGGCATCCGTGTGGCCGCCGGCAAGCCGTTCCTGCCGAGCCTGCGTATCAGCGCCGACGCCACCGGAGCCGACGCGGGGGCCGGTGCGGGCGTGGACGCGCATGCCAGTCGAGGCATCCGCGTCACCATCGCACAGCAGGGAGCCGTCAACGAACAAGTGGCCGCCGCCCTGGCTCAGGCGGCGGCCGTAACGCCGAAGACTTCGACGAATCACTCGTAATTCTTCATGAACTGCGTTCGTACGCGCGGCGAGGAGCCGCCCCGTCTGTACGGGGTGATCAACGGGCTGCTGCGCATGCGCAACGGGCTGCGCAGGTCGCAGGAGCTCGACGACCTGGTCGACGTGCTGGCCTCCTCCATCGGAGCCCTGACCAATCCGCCCAAGATCAAGGCCACGTTCGCCAGCGTGCTGCATTCCGGCATCAGCACGAACACCATCATGCAATACATCGGCCATCTCGAGGACGCGTTCGTCATCGAGGAGGCGAGACGGTTCGACGTCAAGGGACGCAAGTACATCGGCAGCCCGAAGAAATACTATTTCGAGGACATGGGGCTGCGCAACGCGCGACTGGGGTTCTGCCAGATCGAGCAGACGCACATCATGGAGAACATCGTGTACAACGAGCTGCGAACACGCGGCTACAACGTCGATGTGGGCGTGGTCGACCGGCGCGGCACCAGCGAAGGTGTGCCGTACCGCAAACGCCTCGAGGTCGATTTCGTGGCGAACCTCGGCAACCGGCGCTGCTACATTCAATCCGCATACCAACTGCCCACACCGGAGAAGGTCGC
>ERZ825670.1577-NODE-1577-length-24287-cov-4.797540_pt1 | contig 24287 bp, 22 predicted proteins | sample MGYA00519929_ERZ825670 | MGnify/ENA primary metagenome ERZ825670 (study PRJEB31778, sample SAMEA3449207) | human gut metagenome | biome: human gut; feature: human-associated habitat; material: faeces | place: United Kingdom | collected 2010/2012 ...
TCTAAAGTTTCTTCAATCATATTCGTCATTTCATTTAAAGTTTATATTTAATATTTGTAATTATTGGCTTGATAAAAAGCTAAAAAATGTACCCAGCCTAATTTTTATAATTTTAAATTAACAATAGTCACACCCATTTCACCTTCACCAAAAGTGCCAAGTCTAAAGCTATCAACAATTTTATTAGACTTAAGATAATGATGAATACCATTGCGTAATGCACCAGTTCCTTTACCATGAACAATGCGAACTGGAGAAAGTTTTGCAATATAACAGTCATCTAAGTATTTATCTACAATAGGAATTGCTTCATCAACTGTAAGACCTAGAATGTTGAGTTCTGAGCTTACACTTTGTGATTTTAAGGATGAACGTGCTACATAAGAATAACTGGCTGATTTATTATTTGCAGATGTAGAGGATTTTGAATTTGATGTTTGTTGTAAATTTTTTATATCAACTTTCATCTTCATTATACCAATTTGAACTTGAACAGTGTCATCTTTTGATATGTTAGAAACTACAATGCCATTTGTTTTTAAATTACTTACATATACATTTAAACCTGGTTTAATGTTTTCTCGTGCAATAGTAGGGAGTAAATTGTCAGATAATTCCACATCTTCTACGTTTGCATTTATAGAAGAAATTTTTTCATTTAATGTATTTCTAAGTTTATTTGCTTTAGAGGCAGATTGAGCTGAATTCATGTCTTTTATTATTGAATTTGCAGTCTCTTTTGCATCAAGTAAAATTTGTTTTGCTTCTTGCTTTGCATTAGAAATTAATTCTTTTTCTTTATCAGATACATTTGAATGTTGATGTTTTAATGAATTGCGTAAATCTTCTGCTTCTTGTAAAGCAAGAGAGGTGCGAATTTTTTCATCTTCAATTTTTGATTTACTATCATAAATATTTTTTAATAAATCTTCTAAATTTACAGTTTCTTTGTCTATCATAGAAGAGGCATGTTCTATAATATTTTCGTCTAATCCAAGTTTTCTACTTATTGCAAAAGCATTACTTTTTCCAGGTATTCCAATTAATAAACGATATGTTGGTTTTAAATGTTCTATATCAAATTCTACACTAGCATTTTTGAACCCAGGTGTTACAAGCGCGTATTTTTTTAGTTCTTGATAATGTGATGTTGCAACAGTAAGGCATTTCATTTCAGTAAAATATTGTAAAATGCTTATTGCAAGATGTGCACCTTCAAGAGGATCTGTTCCAGAACCTAATTCATCAACAAGTATAAGACTGTTAGAAGTGGCTTTTTGTGTTATTTTTACAATATTACTCATATGTGATGAAAATGTACTTAAGGATTCACTAATACTTTGTTCATCTCCTATATCAGCAAAAATGTGGTCAAATACATAAAAACTAGAATGTTCATCTGCAGGGATATTTAAGCCACTACATGCCATTGCAGATAAAAGACCTATTGTTTTTAAAGTTACTGTTTTTCCACCTGTGTTCGGACCTGTTATAATTAAACTTAAAAAATCTTTTCCTAATTCTACAGAAATTGGAACAACATTGGTTTGGTCAATTAAAGGATGACGTGCATTTTTAAAATCAATGAATTTTTCATCATTTATTTCAGGTGTTGTACAATGCAAATTTAAAGAGTAATGAGCTTTTGCAAATATAAAATCAAGTTTCCCAATTAATTGGACATTATTTTCAAGTTCTTTTGTATATGGATATAATAACCCACTTAAATTCTGCAAAATTTTTTCAATTTCAAGCTCTTCTTCGATATGCAGGTTTGAAAGTTCATTATTTAGGTCAAATATAGCGATAGGTTCTATAAATACTGTTGAACCACTACTTGACATATCATGAACAAATCCTTTAACAACACTACGATACTCTTCTTTTACAGGTATTACAAAACGACCATTACGGATGGTTACGATGTTTTCTCTCATATATTTTGAATATGTGGAAGAATGTAAAATTCCATTAAGTTTTGAACGAATATCTTGTTCAATCTTGCGTTCTTTTCTACGAATATCTTGTAATTTTGAGGATGCAGTATCTGCAATAGTATCTTCATCTATAATTGACTTTGCAAAAGTTGATACAATACTTGGATTTACATATAAATCAAAAAAGTATTGTTCTACTGCAGAAAAATTTGATGTTTCAAGATAATCTTTTTCAAAGTAATTTTTTAAGTTTGAAGACATTTGTAAAATGTTTTGGATCTCTAGTAAAGCTTTTATGCTAAGAGTTCCATAACTATCTAAAGATTTTAAATAAACTTTTATATCAGCAATTTCGCCAAGTGGAGGTGTACTATTTCTTTGGATTAATACCACTCCTTGTGAAGTTTCATCTAACATTTTCTGAATTCCTTTTTTATCTTGCAATGGGCGTAATTCTGATACATGATTTTTTCCTATATATGTTTTGCAGTAATTTGATACATTTTCTAATATTTTGTCAAATTCCAATTTTTTTAAACTGTTATTCATTTTTTTTATCCTTTCTAACCTTTGAATGACTATATTATCCCATAAAATTGGAGAAATATCAATAAATAAAAAATTGTATTGATATTGTTTGAACAGTGTGAGATAATCGAATTGAAAAAAAGGGGGATGCTTATGAAAAAGACACTTAAAATATTATTAATTTTGTTATTTGCTCTAGTTCTATTTTCTATAGGAAATAAAGTAGAAGCAAATTCAATACAAAGTATAGCTATGGACATATTTGTTGATGATTATGGAGATGCTCATGTTACAGAAATTTGGAAATGTGATGTAACACAAGGAACAGAAGTATATCATCCATATTATAATTTGGAAAATTCAGTAATAAAAGATTTAATGGTAACAGATGAAAATACTGAATATGAACAATTATCATATTGGGATTCTTCTGGAACATTTGAAGAGAAGGCATATAAAAGTGGAATAAATAAACTTTTTAATGGAGTCGAGCTTTGTTGGGGAATGAGTGAATATGGTTCACATACTTATACTGCAAAATATACAATTACAAATTTTGTTTCTGAAACATCAGATGCACAAATGATATACTGGACTTTAATACCATATGAATTTTCAAATCCGATAGGAAATGCATATGTCAAGATTCATACTAATTTTGATATTGCAGATACAACTGATGTTTGGGGATATGGAAATTATGGCGGAACAGCATATGTATATGATGGATATATTGAAATGCAATCAGATGGAAAATTATCAACTAAAGAGTATATGACGATTTTAGTTAAATTTCCATTAGAAACATTTAATACAACAAATAAATTGGACTATGATTTTGAACATTATTATAATATGGCCGAAGAAGGAGCAAATAAATATAAGAACTCAAATTCAGAAGATGTAGTTGCTGTTTTGATAGGTGTGATTTTTTTTGCTATATGGACTGTGCTTTTTTGTGGATTAAGAGGTTTATCAAATTTTGCAAAGGGACTAAATTACGGAACAGAAGGTAAAAAAATTCCAAAAGATGTACCATATTTTAGAGATATACCATGCAAAAAAGATATATATAGAGCCTATTATATAGGGTATCAATACAATATAATCAAAGGAAAGACGGACATATTAGGTGCAATAATTTTAAAATGGATAAAAGACGGTATAATCAGGATCGAAGAAAAAGAGACAGGTGTAATATTTAAAAAAGAGAATACAGTTATTGTTTTAACAGAAACTAAATCAGAAATGTTTTCAGAACCAAGGGAAAAAGAATTATTCAATATGTTATATGAAGCAAGTAAAGATGGATATTTAGAGAGTAAAGAATTTGAAAAGTGGTGCCAAGATAGCTATTCAGAAATTCTTTCTTGGTTTGATGAAATAATAGATGATGAGAGAGCAAAACTTGTAAAAGAAGGATTAATTGAAGAAAAAGATGAAACATCAATATTAAGGATATTTAAAAATAAAAAATATATAGCGACACATGAGTTAAAACAAGAAGCACTTGAACTTGCGGGATTAAAAAGATATTTGAATGAGTATACACTCATAAGAGAAAGAGAAGCGGTTGAAGTACAATTATTTGAAGAATACATGATTTTTGCTCAAATTATGGGAATAGCACGAAAAGTTGCTAAACAATTTAAAGATATATATCCAGATGTAATTGAACAATCAAACTTTACATCTTATGATTATATTATGTTTATAAATACAAGTTCTCATAGAGGGATAGCTGTAGCACAATCAGCTAGGATTAGAGCAGAAAGTTATTCGTCTGGAGGAGGAGGATTTTCTTCAGGTGGCGGAGGAGGAGGCTCCTTCGGAGGTGGCGGAGGTGGCCGGAGGCTTCCGTTAAAATTGAACTGTGCAAAATTTTTATTAAACTCTTGCCAAAAAAGTAAATAGAAGATATAATGTAAATATACTAAAAAGAAAGGAGCGATTTTTATGCAAATAAAAATAACAGGAAAGGAACTAAAGGTAACAGAAGCAATAAACGACTATGTAGAAAGAAAAATGGAGAGAATTGCCAAATACTTTGAAGATGCAGATGCAGATATTACTATCAGAGTAGAAAAAACAGCACAAATAGCAGAAATGAAAATATCAGCAAATGGTGAAATGTTTAGAGCAGTTACAGAAGATAAAGACCTATATGCATCTATAGATAAAGATATAGATATATTAGAAGGACAAATTAGAAAAGCTAAAACTAAAAAAGAAAAAATGATGAAGGATTCTAGTTTAAAAGCATTAGGAGTTGAAGAGAAAGTTCATGAAGTTACTGATGAAATTTTAAAGACGGAATATTATGAAATCAAACCTATGACTCCAGAAGATGCAAAACTAAAGTTACAAGAAAGAGCTTCTCAAATGTTTTTTACATTTGTTAATGTTGAAACTAATAAGGTAAATGTTATTCATAAATTAAAAGATGGTAAAAATTTTGGATTAATTGAGCCAGAGGCTTAAAGATAAAAAAAGATGTTACATTAAACAAAAATGTTTTAATGTAGCTTCTTTTTTTATGGGAAAAATTACATTGATAAAGTAAAAAAGTTTTTTGTATAAAGTATTGAAAATTTTTTCTTGTAATGGTATATTAAATTTGATATGAAAAAATTCGACAAGAAAATACAAATTAGAATAATAAAAATAACATTAATTATAGTATGGATGGTAATAGTATTTTGTTTTTCTAACCAAGGAGGAACAAAATCAAGTAATACAAGTAGAAAAGTCACAGTTGCAGTTGTACAAGTAGTATCAGATAGAACAATAGAGGAGGATGAGCCTTTACTTGAGAACATAGAAAAGATTATAAGAAAATTGGCTCATTATACTATTTATGCGGTTGGTGGCTTTTTAATAATGAACTATGCATATACAACTAACCGAAAAACAAAAGAAAAAGTATTTTATAGTACAGCTTTTGGAATTGGCTATGCTGTTACAGATGAGTTACACCAATTTTTTGTGGCAGGAAGAAGTGCAAGTATTTTTGATGTGTGCATAGATGCATTGGGGATTGTTACAGGGATTGGGATATATTTAGTACTAGTAATTCTAATAGAAAATAAATCTGAAAAATACAAAAGATCAATTTCAGATTGATACCCATATAATTATGTGTTTACAGAAAGGGTGCAAAAATGAAACAGATTAATAATATATTGAGAAAGAAGCTCTCTAAAATAATGATTTTTATAGTATTAGATGTTGCTATAATGTTGGTTGCTACATTTTTTTCAATAGCCTTAAGGTTTGATTTTATGAATATACCAACACAATATCTATCGTTAGCATTTAAATATATTACATTTGATATTATTATTATGATAATATTATTCTTTTCATATAATTTATATACATCAGTGTGGAAGTATGCTTCAATTACGGAGTTAATTAATATTGTAATAGCTTGTTGTACAACTGAATGTATTTGTTTTATGTATAAAAGATTATTAAACATATCAATGCCTAGAAGTTATTATTTAATAAGATTATTATTATTAATATTTTTAGTAACGACAGTTAGATTTTCTTTTAGAATATTAAGAACTGTTATTATAAGATTCGAAAATAAAAAAAGAAATAAAAATATAATGATAATTGGTGGAGGAGATGCTGCTAGACTATTAATAGATGAAATTGCAATAAACAAAAGATATAATGATTCAAAGATAGTATGTATAATTGATGACAATAAAGAGAAGATTGGAACATATATAGGCGGAATTCAAATTGTTGGTACAAGAAAGAAAATTAAACAATTTGCTGAAAGCTATAATATTAATGAAATTATAATTGCAATTCCATCAGCTCCCAAAAATGAAATTTCTAAAATATTAGAAGAATGTCAAAAAACTTCATGTAAATTAGAAATATTACCTTCAATGTATTTAACAATGAACGAAAAAGAAAATAATATTGTTAACAATATAAGACCAATATCATATGAAGACTTTTTAGGAAGAGATCAAATTGTAGTTGATGTTAACGAGATATCAGATAATATCACAAATAAAGTAATAATGGTAACAGGAGGTGGAGGTTCAATAGGATCTGAACTTTGCCGACAAATTGCTAAATGCAAGCCAAAGAAATTAATTATATTTGACATTTACGAAAATAATGCTTATGATATTCAGATGGAACTTTTAAGAGATTATCCGGAACTTGATTTACATGCGATAATTGGCTCTGTTAGGGATTATGATAGATTAGAGAGAGTATTTCGAGAGTTTAGACCAAATGAAGTATTTCATGCTACAGCACATAAACATGTACCATTAATGGAAGAAAGTCCTAATGAGGCAATAAAAAATAATTGTTTAGGAACATTGAATTGTGCTAAACTAGCAGATAAATATAGAGTAGATAAATTTGTACTAATTTCAACAGATAAAGCAGTAAGACCAACTAATATAATGGGGGCATCAAAAAGAATTTGTGAAATGATAATTCAGAGTTATGATAAAAAGAGTAAAGACACATCATATGTTGCAGTTAGATTTGGAAATGTTTTAGGATCAAATGGATCTGTAATCCCATTATTTTTAAAACAAATAGATAATGGAGGCCCAGTGACAGTGACTCATAAAGATATTACTAGATTTTTTATGACAATACCTGAAGCAGTAAGTTTAGTTTTGCAAGCAAGTGTTTATGCAGAAGGTGGAGAAATATTTGTTCTTGATATGGGAAAACCTGTTAAAATATATGATTTAGCAAAACAGATTATAAGATATAAAGGACTTGAACCAAATGTAGATATAAAAATAGAGATTACAGGATTAAGACCAGGAGAAAAATTGTATGAAGAAATATTAATGGACGAAGAAGGGTTAAAAGAAACACCTAATAAATTAATTCATATTGGACAACCTATTGAAATTGACAAGAACTTTTTAAGAGACTTAGATTTATTAATAAAAGCTTCCTATAATAATAGAACTGATATAAAAGAAAAAGTTGCCAAGATTGTAAAAACATATAAATTAAATGAAAATAAAGAAAATGAAAATAAAAATTATGAACAAAAAGTATTAAAAAATAATTTTAAAGTAATAGAATTGAGAGAAGCAAATGCTTAGATTTGAATAAATAAAGAAGGGGAAAAGATGAAAGAAAATATAAAACCTTTTGAAAATAAAGTATGGTTAAGTTCGCCAACAATGCATGGAGACGAGATAAAGTGGGTTGAAGAAGCATATAAAACAAATTGGATGAGTACAGTTGGTGAAAATATTAATGAAGTTGAGAAGATAACATGTGAAAAAGTTGGATGTAAATATGCAGTTGCATTATCTACGGGGACAGCTGCATTACATCTAGCGATGAAATTAGCAGGAATAAAAACTGGAGAAAAAGTATTTTGTAGTGATATGACATTTAGTGCCACAGTAAATCCTATTATATATGAGGGCGGAATACCTGTATTTATAGATACAGAATATGATTCATGGAATATGGATCCGGAAGCTTTAGAAAAAGCATTTGAAATTTATCCAGATGTTAGAATAATAGTAGTTGCACACTTATATGGAACACCTGGAAAAATGGATAAAATAACAGCAATAGCCAAGAAACATAATGCCATTATTATAGAAGATGCTGCTGAAAGTTTAGGAGCCACATATAAAGGCAAACAAACAGGAACATTTGGCAATTATAATTGTATTTCATTTAATGGAAATAAAATTATAACAGGCTCAAGTGGAGGAATGTTATTAACAGATGATTTAGAAGCTGCTAATAAAGTGAGAAAATGGTCAACACAAGCAAGAGAGAATGCACCTTGGTATCAACATGAAGAGATAGGTTATAATTACAGAATGAGTAATGTTATAGCAGGAGTAGTTAGAGGACAATATCCATATTTAGAAGAACATATAGCTCAAAAGAAAGCAATATATGAAAGATATAAAGAGGGATTCAAGGGACTACCTGTAAGAATGAATCCAATTCCAGATGATTGTGAACCTAATTATTGGCTATCATGTATGATAATTGATGAAGATGCAATGTGTAAACAAGTAAGAGGGGAACAAGATGTTATTTATATAAGTGAAAAAGGAAAATCTTGTCCAACTGAAATATTAGAAAAGATAGCAAGTATAAATGCAGAAGGTAGACCAATTTGGAAACCAATGCATATGCAACCTATTTTTAGAATGAATCCATTTATTACAAGAAGTGGCAATGGTAGAGCTAATACAAATGCGTATATTACAGGAGAAAATACAGATATTGGTATGGATATATTTGCTAGAGGATTGTGTTTGCCATCTGATAATAAGATGACACCAGAACAACAGGATAAGATTATAGAAATTATAAGAGGATGTTTTGAATAATGGAACATAAAAAGGGAATGTATGAAAAGTACATAAAGAGAATATTAGATTTTCTCTTAAGTTTAATTGCTTTAATATGTTTGTCGCCGATTTTGCTAATAGTTGCAATTTTGGTAAGAGTTAAATTAGGCAGTCCAGTGATTTTTAAACAAAAAAGACCCGGAAAAGATGAGAAGATTTTTACTTTATATAAGTTTAGAACAATGACTGATGAAAAAGACAAATCAGGCAATTTATTGCCTGATTCTCAAAGATTGACTAAGTTTGGTAAGTTTTTAAGAAGTACTAGTTTGGATGAGTTACCTGAGTTGATTAATATTATTAAAGGTGATATGAGTATTGTGGGGCCAAGACCGTTATTAGTACAATATTTACCATATTATACAGAAGAGGAAAAGCATAGGCATGATGTGAGATCAGGTTTGACGGGGTTAGCACAAGTTAATGGAAGAAACTTAAGTAGTTGGGATGAAAAATTTCAATATGATATAAATTATATAAACAACATTACTTTTGCTAATGATATAAAAATAGTTTTCAGTACTATTATAAAAGTTTTTAAAAGAGAAGGTATAAGTCAAGAAGAAAATGTAACAATGGAAAGCTTGATAGATTTTAGAAGTAAAGAAGGAATAAAGAATGATGAACAATATACTATTTTGTAGTGCAGGAAGAAGATGCAAATTAATACAAGATTTTAAGGAAACAATTGGTGATACAGGCAAAACTATAGTTGCTGAAAATTCTATATATGCACCAGCAAGATATATTGCAGATAAAGCATATACTGTTCCTAAAATAACAGATGAAGATTATATTGAAAAAATAATAGAAATTTGCAAGAAAGAAGATATAAAAGTTATTCTTACATTAATTGATCCTGAAATAGAATTATTAGCTAAAAATAAAGTGAAATTTGAAGAAATGGGAATATTGGTAATAAGTCCATCGGAGGAGTCGGCACAAATATGCTTTGACAAATATAAAATGTATGAATATTTAAAGATAAATAATATTCCAACAACTGTTACATATGAAAGTATTGAAGAATTTGAAAAAGCTTTAGAGAACAAAAAGATAGATTTCCCAGTGTTTGTGAAACCAAGAACTGGAAGTGGAAGTGTCGGGGCGAGAAAAATAAATAATATAACTGATTTAAAAATTGCATTGCAAGAAGATAAGACTTTAATTATACAGGAATTTATGAACGCAATTGACTTAGATGTAGATGTTTATATTGATATGATATCAAAAAAACCAGTTGCTATGTTTTCAAAAAAGAAAATTGAAACAAAAATTGGTGGAGCTAATAAAACAATATCTTTTAAAGATGAAAAATTATTTGAACTAATAAAGAAAATCGTGAAGATATTTGATTTTTCTGGAACAGTGGATATGGACTTTTTTTATAAGAATGGACAATATTTTTTATCCGAAATTAATCCAAGATTTGGTGGGGCATATATACATGCTTATGGAGCAGGTGTTAATTTTCCTCAATTAATTATTAATAATATAAATGGTATTGCCAATAAAGAAAATATTGGTAATTATGAAGATGACATTATGATGTTGATGTATGATGACGTGGTTATTGAAAAATTGTAAGTTACATATTATTACATATCATGATACATATAAAACAGAATAATTTGAAGAATATCAGTAAAAATCACAGTTATTATTAGTAGAATACTTATAAAAACTATATAAAAAATCTGTTACCAATATATTGAAAAAGGATAAAGAATATGAAAAGAATATTAATAATATGCAATTCGCTGTCTGGTTTATTTAGTTTTAGAAAAGAATTAATTGAGAAGTTTATAGAAAAAAAACATTTAGTTTATATAAGTGCTCCTGCAAGTGAGTATAGAAATTTTTTTAAAGATTTGGGATGTAAAATAATAGAAACAGAAGTTAATTCTAGGGGAAAAAATATATACCAGGACTTAAAATTATTTAAAATGTATAGAAAGATTATTAAAAACATTAAGCCAGATGTGGTTTTGACTTATACAATTAAACCTAATTCGTATGCAGGTTTGATATGTTCTAAACTTAAAGTTCCATATATAGCTAATATCACAGGACTTGGATCTGCATTAGAAAATGCGGGGATTTTACAAAAAATAACAATTATATTATATAGAATAGGTCTAAAAAAAGCAAAATGTGTATTTGTTCAAAACTACGATAATTTAGAATTTTTAAAAAAATATAAAATAGTAAAAAATAATTATAAACTAATACCTGGTTCTGGAGTGAATTTAGAATATCATAAATTATTGCCATATCCGAAAAATGAAAATATAATTTTTTTATATATATCTAGATTATTATATGAAAAAGGGATAGAAGAATATTTAGAAGTTGCTAAATACATAAAAAGCAAATACAAGAAGACAGAATTTCATATTCTTGGAAGATGTGAAGAAAAAAAATATATAGATATGGTTAAAAATTTGCAAGATAGGGGGATTGTGATTTACCATGGGGCAGTTGAAGATGTACGTGAATTCCATAAAATATCAAATTGTACTATACATCCTTCTTTTTATCCTGAAGGAATGAGCAATGTATTATTAGAAAGTTGTGCTTCTGGAAGGCCAATTATAACTACTAATAGAGCTGGATGCAAAGAAATTGTTGAAGATGGTATTAATGGATATGTGGTAGAGTGCAAAGATACGGATGGATTAAAAGAAAAAGTTGAAAAATTCATATTACTTTCAAATGAGCAAAAAAAACAAATGGGATTGAATGCTAGAGAAAAAGTAGAACAAGAATTTGATAGAAATATAGTAATTAATGAATATTTAAAAGAAATGGAAATATAAAAAATGGATTATAAGAAAATAGTAAAAAGCAGAAAACTTAGAATAAAGATTCTTGATTTCTTGAGTTTTATTCCGGACAAAATGATGCTAAAAATTCAATATAGAATAAAAATGGGAAGAAAATTGAATTTAAAAAATCCTCAACGTTACACAGAAAAATTACAATGGTACAAATTGTACTATAAAAATCCTGCTATGAAAAGTTGTGTTGATAAATATGAAGTAAGAAAATATGTAACAGAAAAGGGATATTCTAGAATATTAAATGAATTATATGGAATCTATAATTCACCGGAAGAAATTGATTTTGAAAAGTTGCCTAATTCATTTGTAATAAAAGATACATTAGGTGGAGGAGGAAATTCTGTAATTTTAGTAAAAGATAAGTTGAAGTTAGATATTGAAGAAACTAAGAAGCAAATGAATGCATGGCTAAAAGATGTATCGAGAAAGAGTCCAGGACGAGAATGGATTTATGATAACCAAAAACACCGCATTATAATAGAAAAGTTATTAATTGCTGAAAACAAGGAAGATTTACCAGATTATAAATTTTTCTGTTTTAATGGTAAACCATATTGTATATATATGATGGAAAATTATACTCTCCATCATGAAAAAGGTGTTTTAGGATTTTTAGATACCGATTTCAAATTATTACCATATTACAGAGAAGATTTTAAAGCTATGAGAAATTCCCCACAAAAACCAGAAAATTTTGAAGAAATGTTAAAAATAGCTAAAATTCTTTCTAAAGATTTCCCGCATGTGAGGGTGGATTTATATAATATAAATGGAAAAATTGTATTTGGAGAATTAACATTTTTCAATGCTAGTGGTTACATGAAATTTAAACCAGATGAATTTGATTTTATATTAGGAAGAAAATTTGAATTAAAAAGTTACAAAAAGGTGGAAAAATGAAAACTACAATTGTTTTATCAACATATAACGGGAGTAAATATATTATTGAACAAATTGAATCTATTCGTTTGCAAACTAAAGTTGTAGATGAAGTTATTATTTGTGATGATTGCTCAAAGGATAATACTGTTGATCTTATAAAGGATTATATACAAAATCATAATCTAAAAAATTGGATTATTAATTGTAATACAACAAATAAGGGATACATAAAAAATTTTTTGGATGGAGCACAATTTGCAACAGGAGATATAATTTTCTTTTCGGATCAAGATGACGTTTGGGACAATAAGAAAATTGAAATTATGTTGAATGTAATAATAGAGAAAAATGCATTGGCAGTATATTGTTTAAGTGATACTATAGATGAGAATGGAAAAAAACGAAAAAATAGTATAGAAAAAATAAATAGAATTCGTAGTAAGTATGAAGTGGATAAGGTGTCATTATGTAAAAAACTAAAATATTCCAGGAGTCCAGGCCTTTGTCTTGCATTTAAGAAGGATATATTAAATGAGGTCTATAATATGTCTACGAAATATAATTTACCACATGATTTGCCAGTAGGAACTATTGCAGCAATAAAAGATAGATATTATGTGGTAAATAAGATTTTAGTCCATCATAGAGTTCATAATAACAATGTTTCAAAACCTGACATTAAATTACAATCATCGTTTTTTAATATTCAAAGAGAAATTGATTCAAGAGAATTAAAACAAAGAGAATTTAAAGCAATAAATGAATCATATAGAGGTGATTTAAAAAAATATGAATGTAGAGAGTTAGATAAGGCAATAATTATTAATAATGATTTAATCAGATATTTAAAGAATAGAAAAGTAATGAGAATTTTAAGCTTATTTTTTAACAATTGCGAGATGATAAATAAGAAATTGATAATTAGAAATATATTAGCTGTAATTTTTAACAAAAGAAATGGAGAAAACAAATGAGATATAATGATATTTGTGCTGGAATAGTAACTTACAATCCAGAAATATTTAGACTTCAAGAGAATATTAATTCAATAAAAAATCAAGTATCCAAAATTATCATAGTAGATAATGGCTCAAAAAATTATAATGAATTAGAAAAATGTATTTCTGAATGTCATGTTAATTACGAAATAATAAACAATAAAAAAAATTTGGGGATTGCTAAAGCACTAAATCAATTATGTGAAAAAGCAACTGAAGATAATTATAAATGGATAATAACATTAGACCAAGATTCTGTTTCTTCGAATAATTTGGTCGAAAAATTAGCAAAAAATATAAATAATGAAGTTGCAATTATTTCACCCAATATTGTTTATAGGAATAACGAAAAATTTAATTTGAGAAAAAAAGGGGCAGAATATGTAGAATGGGTAATTACTAGTGCTTCGTTAACAAATTTAAATGTATGGAAAAAAATTAAATTTGATGAAAAGTTATTTATAGATGGAGTAGATCGTGATTATTGCATAAGGGCTAATAGATTAGGATATAAAATAATAAAAGACTATAATGTTGAGTTGATTCATGAATTGGGAAATCTTAAATGTAAAAAAATGTTTAGAAGGACAATATATGTTACAAACCATTCCGCAATTAGAAAGTATTATATGGTCAGAAATGTTATATATTTGGATAAAAAACTAAATCAGAATAGGAGATTTTGTTACATTGGAAAAAATATTATTAAAACAATTTGTTTTGAACAAAATAAAGCCCCAAAATTAAAAAGTATCTTTAAAGGAATTAAAGATGGAATATATATGAAAAGAGGAATAAAATGAGTTGGTTAGTGTTTGTTATGTGTTTAGTAATATCTATAATAATTAATTTGAAAATATTTAAAGATTTTATGTATCCAGGAGTTCTATTTTGTCTACCATGGCTTGTTTTTTCATTAATTTTACCTATTAGCAAATTAAATTTTAATGCATCTAGCAACTGTTACTTATATTTAGCATTTGGAGTTATTGTATTTGAAATTGGATGTTTTTTTATTCAAAAAAAAATTATGTTATATGAAAGATTGCAAGAAAATAAGTATAAATTTAAAGTTAATTATTCAATTTTAAAACTATTAATGTGTATTGAAATTATATTTTTAATATTTGTTTTATATAGATATTATACTTTAATACATCATAATTATACAATTAATGTATTACAAACGTATTCGCTAAATAAGAAAGAGTTGGGAAATGAAGGACTGATTTTTTATGGTAGAAATGTATTTTTAGCATTAGGAATTAGTATTATAATAGGATATTCGCGTATAGAAAATGAAGAAAAAGATACATACAGAAAATATATGATATTTCAAACTATTATTATGATAATTATGGCTATTACTAGAATGTCAAGAAATGGTATGCTGTTTTCAATGTTACCTATATTAATATCTTATATAATTGTAACAAGACAACAAAATAAAAAGGTTATAAAAAAAATATTGTTATTTTTTATACTATTTCTAATTCTTTTCTTAGGATTTAGTGTTTTGAAGTTTTTTTACGAATATACAGACAAAAGTAGTTATATAAATAATTTTAAAAAGCAATTTTTGATATATGGCTGTGGTGGGATAATTGCCATTCAACAAATGTTTGATACAGGAAATATTGTACAATATAATGGATTAAATACGTTTAGATTTTTTATTGCAATATATGATAAAATATTTTGTTCCAATTATGCAAAACCATTGGTTCAAGATTTTATTAGTATTGGCAACGGAGTTACAACAAATGTATATACTTTTTATCAATATTATATAAATGATTTTGGATATATATATGCTATATTAATGCAATTTTTGACTGGAATATTTCATGGGATTTCATATAAAAAAATGTCACAGATGAAGAATTATTGGATATATATTTTTAGCTTTTCAATTTATCCACTTGTAATGCAATTTTTTCAAGATCAATATATTTCTTTGATTTCAACGTGGATTCAAATTTTGATTTTGGGATTTATATTTTTGAAGACTAATCTTATTTTTTGTAGTTATGCAATTCAAGAAAGGCAAATTAATGGAGAAAAAAATGAATAATAATTTAAGAAAAGGCTTAATAACAATATTTTCAGCTAATATTATTAATTTAATATTTAATATTTTAACAAATTTTTTATTACCTAAATATCTATCAGTTGAAGCTTATGCAAAAATAAAAACTTTTCAGCTATATACAACATATGTTGGGATTTTTTCTTTAGGATATGCTGATGGGATGTATTTAAGGTATGGAGGAAAAAAAATTGAGGATATTGATAAAAGTGAACTAAGAGTTGGAATGTTTTCTTTTAGAATTATGATGATTATTGAAAGTTTTATTATAATTCCTATTGCATATTTATATGGAGATATGGTTATTTTAGGATTTTGTTTTACTATACTTTCAATGAATATGACAAGTTATTTTAAAAACTTATATCAAGCAGTTGGAGAATTTAAATTATATAGTAAAATATTAAATTTAACTACAATTTTAACATTTTTGGCTAATATGAGTTTATTATTTATATTAAACACTGATAATTATTTGTTGTATTTAATCTCATATATATTAGTAGATACAGTTATTTGGCTGATATTAGAATATAATATTAAAAAGTTAATAAAAGAAAAAAATGAAAAAGTAGATTTTTCGTTTTCTATAATTTATGGAGACATAAAGTCAGGATTCACATTGATGATAGGCAATTTTTCGAATATTCTATTATCCAGTATGGATCGTTGGTTTGTAAAGATAATGATGTCTACTTCACAATTTGCTTATTATTCTTTTGCGGTCACTATGGAGGGCTTTTTAAATGTAGCTGTTACACCAATTACAGTTACATTATATAATTATTTTTGTAACTATAATAATACAGAAGATGTTATTCGTATTAGAAAATATATAATAATATTTGCATCTATACTTATTTCATTAGCATTTCCTGCTAAGTTTGTTATAGAAATATACTTGACTAATTATTTAGAGGCAATTAATATTTTATTTATACTTTTTGCTGCACAGCTCATATATATAATTATAAAGGGGATATATGTTAATCTATATAAAGCTACCAAGCAACAAAATAAATATTTTAGAAAGTTGTTTTTAATACTTATTATAGGAGCGATATTAAATTATTTGTTTGTAAAAATATATCCACATAAGGAAGCATTTGCATACGGAACATTATTATCATCATGCATATGGTTGGTGTTTTCTATTTATGATTTTAAAAAATACAAATTTACTATAAATGAATTAATTTATATTGGAACTGAAATTTTAGCATTTATTATTCTAGGAATTAACTTCAACTCTATATTAGGATTGATAATTTACATTATTGTTACTTTGGTAATGATGGGAATTTTAATTAGAAAGGAATCTAAAGAGTTATTAGAAATTGCTATTAACAGTTGTAAAAAATCAAAAAATAAATAGATATATATGAAACACATGTAAATGTATAGATGTATGAGAAGGAAAAAAATATAAAGAAATAATATAAGGGGGAATGGTAATGAACATTTTGATCACAGGCATAGCCGGATTCATAGGTTCAAACCTAGCAAAAAGAATTTTAAAAGAAGAAAAAGAAGCACAAGTTATTGGGTTAGATAACATGAATGAATATTATGATACAAAAATTAAAGAATGGAGACTAGCCGAATTAAATAAATTTGAAAAATTCAAATTTATAAAAGGAGACTTAGTAGACAAAGAAACAGTAGAAAATATATTTAAAGAATATCATCCAGATATTGTAGTAAATTTAGCAGCACAAGCAGGAGTTCGTTATAGCATTACAAATCCGGATTCTTATATTCAATCAAATTTAATAGGATTTTACAATATATTAGAATGTTGTAGACATTATCCAGTAGAGCATTTAGTATATGCATCAAGTTCATCAGTATATGGTAGTAATCCTAAAGTGCCATATTCAACAGACGACAAAGTGGACAACCCGATATCATTATATGCTGCAACAAAAAAATCAAATGAACTTATGGCACATTGTTACTCGAAATTATACAATATACCATCAACAGGATTAAGATTTTTTACAGTATATGGACCAGCAGGAAGACCAGATATGGCATATTTTGGATTTACCAATAAGTTAATCAAAGGTGAAACAATAAAAATATTTAATTATGGAAATTGTAAAAGAGACTTTACATACATAGATGACGTTGTTGAAGGTGTTATTCGTGTTATGAAAAGTGCTCCAGAAAAGAAAAATGGAGAAGATGGATTACCAATTCCGCCATATAAAATATATAACATAGGAAATAGTAATCCAGAAAATTTGTTGGATTTTGTGCAAATATTGCAGGAAGAACTAATAAAAGCCGGAGTATTACCTCAAAATTATGACTTTGAAGCACATAAAGAATTAGTGCCAATGCAACCGGGAGATGTACCTGTAACTTATGCAGATACAAAACCATTAGAGGATGATTTTGGATTTAGACCCAATACTCCATTAAGAGATGGTTTAAGAAAATTTGCAGAGTGGTATAAAGAGTTTTATATGCAATGATGTTTTAAAGAGGAGTTGGTAAATATGAAAATTGCAGTAGCAGGAACAGGATATGTTGGATTAGTAGCTGGAGTTTGTTTTGCTGAAAAAGGTCACAACGTTATTTGTGTAGATGTTGATGATAAAAAAGTTAAAATGATGAAACAAGGCAAATCTCCAATATATGAAGAAGGATTAGAAGAATTACTAGGAAAAAATTATAAAGAAGGAAGATTAGATTTTACAACAGACTATAAAAGTGCATACAAAAATGTAGATGCAATTTTTATAGGAGTTGGTACTCCAGAACAGCCAGACGGTTCTGCAGATCTAAGTTATGTAGCAACTGTTTCGAGACAGATTGCAGAAAGTGTAGAAAAGGATTGTGTAGTTGTAGTAAAATCTACAGTTCCGATAGGAACAAATGATAAAGTAGAGCAATTCATAAAGGATTCATTAATATGTGATGTTAAAATAGAAGTAGCAAGTAATCCAGAATTTTTAGCACAAGGACATGCAGTAAGAGATACACTAGAAGCAAAAAGAATTGTAATAGGAACTGAAACTAAACATGCAGAAGAAGTATTAAGAAAAATTTACGAACCATTTAAATTACCAATTGTGTCAGTTAGTAGAAGAAGTGCTGAGATGATAAAATATGCATCAAATGACTTTTTGGCATTGAAAATTTCATATATGAATGATATAGCTAATTTGTGTGAATTAGTTGGAGCAGATATAGAAGATGTGGCGGAAGGAATGAGCTATGATCCTAGAATAGGAGCAAGTTTTTTGCATGCAGGAGTAGGTTATGGTGGTAGTTGTTTTCCTAAAGATACAAAAGCATTAAAATACCTCGCAGAAAAACATGGTTATAGATTAAAAACAATTGAAGCTGCTGTTGAAGTAAATAAGAATCAGAAAATAAGATTATTCCAAAAAGCAAGTGAAAGAATGATAACATTTAAAGGACTAAAGGTAGCAATTTTAGGATTGACTTTTAAGGCCGAAACAGATGATTTAAGAGAAGCACCATCTTTAGATAATATAAGACTACTATTAGAAAATGGAGCTAATAATATTTTTGCATATGACCCAGTTGGAACAGAAAATTATAAAAAGAAATATCCAATAGAAATTAATTATGTAAAAAATCCAGAAGATGCATTGAGAGATGCTAATATATGTTTTGTATTCACTGAATGGAATCAAATAAAGAATCTGAAACCAGAAACATTTAAGCAATTAATGAAGACTCCATTAGTGTATGATGGAAGAAATATATATAATTTAGATGATATGGAAAAAGCAGGAGTAGAATATTATTCTATTGGAAGAAAAGGAATAAATAGTAAAATAAAGTGATAGTAAATAAGAAAAATCTATATTTTAATGGTTTTTCTTATTTTTGTACAAAATTAAATTCAATAATATATTTTTTAAAATCAAAATATTTAAAAAAAGAATACTAAAAACAAAAAGAAGGTTAATAAAGAAATTCTTCAAAATAAAGAAGAAAAAATTTTCTTCGACAAAATTTAAGTTCAACATTTTTAAAAAATTTTTAATCATAAAAAACGCTTATAAAAAACTAAAAAATTTTTTCAAAACCTCTTGCACAAAAAAATACTAAATGTTATAATCAAAATGTAAAATAAAACAAAAGAAAGGAAGAAACCGAAATGAAAAAAAGTTTAATAATATCAATATTAGTAGCCATAATAGTAATGGCAAGTGCAACAATAGTAAAAGCAGCAACATCATCAACATTAGCAGAGGAGTTATATACAAAAGGGCAAAAATATGGAATGACATCAGCAGATAAAGTAAAAGTAGAAAGATATCTATCAGAAAATCCAGTGACAGATGAACAAGCAAATACATTAGTTGCAAAAGCTGATGAAGCAATAGCAATAATGGAACAAGCTGGAACAAAAGATTATAATAAACTAACAACAGCACAAAAAGAACAATTAAAATCAATAGCTAATTCAGCAGCAAGTATAGTAAATGTAAAATTAGTATTTAAAAATGGTTACGTAGAGATATATGACAATGCAGGAAAATTAATAGAAACAGTTGGACAAAATAATGGAAAATTAGCATATACAGGAAATAATGTTAATGTTGTTTTAACTACTTCTGTAATAGCAATTATTGCCCTTGCTATCACTGTTGTAACAAAGAGAACTGTACATGAAAAATAGATTAGTACAATCAGTAAAAGCAACTATTAGTAGTATAATAGTTGCTTTATTAATTGCAGGGCTATTGCTTTTATGTGTAAAACTATTTTTAGGGCGAAAAATAGACGAGGTTTTTACTTTAGTAAATAAAGTATCAGTCACAACAGCAACAAATGCGGAGCCTGCACAAACCACTATAAAAAAGGATATCGATACAGAAAAAAATACGATAGAAAATTATCCTACATATGGAACACAATATGCAACAATACAAATTGACAAGATTGATGTAAATTTACCCGTATATTTTGGAGATACACTAGAAATCCTAAAAAAAGGTGTAGGACATTCTAGTGGAAGTTACTTTCCAGGAGAAGGTGGCTCAATAATCTATATGGGACACAATTCAAAAAAAATGTTTAGAAGATTCTCAGAATTGCAAAAAGGAAATGAAATAAAAGTTACTACTTCATATGGAGAATATACATATAAGATTTATGATATGAAACTAATAAAAGAAACAGAATTGGATCAACTACCAATTCAAAGAGATAAAGAAATTCTTATGGTATATACATGTTATCCATTTAACAATGTTGGATATGCAACACAAAGATATGTTGTATATGCAGAACTTGAAAAATAGTTGATATACATGAACTTATGAAGAATCAAAAATAGCAAATAACCGATAAAAGGAAGGAAAAGAAATGAAAATATTAAAAAATCTTCTAAAATTTATATTTATAGCAATACTAACAATATGTATGATATCAATAGGAATGATAAGTATTGTTTTTTCAACAATTTTTAGCAAAGACTATATAATGCAAAAATTAGAAGAAACAAATTTTTATTCTGGCATATATGAATTAGTAAAATCAAATTTTGAAAATTATATATATCAGTCAGGACTTGATGAAGAGGTGCTTGATGATATATGTACAGAAGAAAAGATAAAACAAGACATTCAAATAATGTTATCAAATATATACAATGGAACAAACCAAAAAATAGACACCACAGAAATAGCCAATAAGTTAAATGGTAATATAGAAAAACTAGGAGTAAAGAACAGACAAAATGAAAATGCTATACAACAATTTGTTACTCATATATGTGATGAATATACAAATACATTGATACATACTAAATATGAAAATAAGATAAATGAAATATATAAAAAAGGAACAGAAATATTAAATAAAATATATGAAATTATATTAGTAGTATTTGTAATTGATATAATAGCAATTATAATAATAAATAATAAAAAAATATCAAAAGACATACAACATATTGGAATAGCACTGCTTGCAACCTCGATTTTTGAATTGAGTGTATGGCAGATAATAAATTTAAAAGTTGATATACATGGGATAAAGATTTTCAATGATGTATTTTCAAAAAGTGTAGTAGTTATAATTGAAAACACATTAGGACAAGTTGCTTCACTAGCATTAGGAACGATTGTTATTGGTGCAATATTTATAATAATATATGCAGCAAGAGAAACGTATAAATCTTTAAAGCAAAAAGAAGTATCAAGTGAAAGGAAAATATAATGGAAGAACTAGATTTAAAAGAGTTATTACAAATTTTTTGGGAGAAGAAAATACAAATTATATTAATAATAATGATATTTGCTGTTATAGGAGTAATATATAGCTTGGGGATTGTAACACCTAAATATCAAGCTTCTACGACATTATTGTTGGCGACAAATTCATCAGCAGATAACACAGGAACAGGTTCAATAACAACTTCAGATGTTACATTAAACTCAAAATTAGTGTCAACATATAGCAAGCTTGTAGGAAGTAAAAAAGTAATTAGAGAAGTAATATCAAATCTATCATTAGATATGGAAGAAGAAACATTAAAAAAGAGTGTAAGTGTAACAGCTGTAGAAGATGCCGAAATGATACAGATATCAGTGAAAAATGAAGATCCAGTTTTAGCCACTAAAATAGCAAATGAAACAGCAAGTGTATTTATAAATAATGTAAAAGAATATTATAATATGGAAAATGTTCATGTTGTTGATAAAGCAGAGATACCTCAAGAACCATCAAATGTAAATCATATAAAAGATGTAATTATATTTTCATTTATTGGAGTTGTAATTGCAGTAATGTATGTATTAATTGCTAATATGTTAGATACAACAATAAAATCTGAAGAAGACATTGAAAAAATTTCAAAATTAACTGTATTAGCAACAATGCCATTATATGAAAGAACAGGTAACAAAAGAAGGGGAGGAAAAAGATAATGAAAAGGGAATTAATAGCACATGAAGACCCAAAATCTCATGTATCTGAACTATTTAGAACATTAAGAACCAATGTGCAATTTATGAATTCAAATAAAAGATTAGAGACATTATTAGTAACGTCAACTCTTCCAGGAGAGGGAAAAACGTGGATAGCATCAAATTTGGCGATTGCATTTGCACAAGCAGACAAAAGAGTTATATTGATAGATGCAGATATGAGAAAATGTGGCTTACACAATATTTTTCAAGTATCTCCATGTCCAGGATTATCAAATTATTTATCAGGAGTTAATGAAACTAATCAAGAAGTGCAAAACTTGGATAATTATTTAAGAGAAACAGAAGTACCTAACTTATATTTGATGCCATCTGGCAATGTACCACCTAATCCATCAGAATTGCTATCAACTCTACAGATGGTAAATTTATTAGAGAAATTAAAAGATATATCAGATTTGATAATAATAGATGGAACACCTTCTAAATTAGTAACAGATGCTATTGTTCTATCAAGAATCGTAGATTCTACAATAATTGTTGCAGGACATAATATGGCTAAAAAAGAAGATTTATCAAAAATTGTAAGAGACATAAAAAATGTAGGAGGAAATATAGCTGGAGTTGTGTACAATAAAAAGCCTGTTTCAAATAAGAAAAAAAATGAAACATATTATTATGCTTCTGTTCCAATGAAAATAGATTCAAAAAAGAGACAACAAGAAATGGAATATGAGCAAAAAAGGCAAGTTCAACGAAACAGAGCTACAGATATGCTAAATAGAGATAGAAATCCAGAAGAATATCAAAAAGAAGAGGCTAAAAAAGTGGAGATAGATGATAGACCACCAGAAGAAAAAGCAGCAGAGATGTTAAAACAGTTTAATGACTATTTACAAAAAGAGAAGGAAAATAGAGATAATAATAGGAGTTAAAAATGATAGATTTTCATACACATATATTGCCTAATATAGATGATGGTTCAACCAGTATGGATGAAACCATCAATTTGATTTTAGAAGCAAAACAAGTTGGTTTTACAGGAGTGATTTCTACATCACATTATATTCAGGGGTATTATGAAACAAATGAGGCTGAAAGAAAAAAAATATTGTGTGATGTAGAAAAAAATGTTAATGAACTGAATTTATATTTGGCAAGCGAAATTTATATTACAACAGAGATTGCAAAATTAATAAATGATGGAAGTGCTTCAACAATAAATAATACGAAATATGTTTTGTTTGAATTACCTATGAATTCAAAACCACTATTTGTTAAAGATGTTATATATGGATTAATTGGAGATGGATATAAACCTATAATAGCCCACCCAGAGAGATATAATTATGTACAAGAAAATATAGGTTATGTTGAAGAATTGGCAAGTATGGGAACATTATTTCAAGCAAATTATGGAAGCATTGTTGGAGTATATGGAAATGGAGCAAAAAGAACTATAAAACAACTGTTAAAAAGAAATTTGATAGATTTTCTAGGAACAGATGTACATAGAACAAATCAAATATATCCTAAAATACCTAAAATTTTAAAAAAATTACAAAAAATAGTATCAGAAAGTAAATTGCAGGAAATGACTACATTAAATGCACAAAAAGTTTTGAATAATGAAGATATATAAAAGGCAGGAGCACATCTCCTGCCTTTATGTATGCTTAAATAAAAAACATATATAAAATC
>ERZ825670.1579-NODE-1579-length-24259-cov-6.729838_pt1 | contig 24259 bp, 34 predicted proteins | sample MGYA00519929_ERZ825670 | MGnify/ENA primary metagenome ERZ825670 (study PRJEB31778, sample SAMEA3449207) | human gut metagenome | biome: human gut; feature: human-associated habitat; material: faeces | place: United Kingdom | collected 2010/2012 ...
CCTATGCTGCCGCTGTATTTTCTCCATCGGCGTGTCCAACGGTATCCTGCCGCTGCCGGCCTACAACTACGCCTCCAGCAACAACGACCGGCGGCATCGCGTGTTCAGGCTGGACTGCGGCGTATCGGTGGCGTTTTCGCTGCTGTGCGTTCTCCTTGGTTCCCATGCTGATTAGCCTGTTCATCGACGCGTCCGCCCCCATTGCCTACGGTGCGGCGTTCCTGCGGATCATGGTGCTGGCCATGCCCATGATGGCGGTGTGCTATCATCCCATGCTCGCCCAGTTCCAGGCCATGGGGCGGTTGAAGGAGTCACTGAGCTGCTCTATCTTGCGCAAGGACGTACGGGATGATATCCCGCTGCTGTTTCTGCTGGATGTCCTGATCCCCATGTACGGCTGCACCATGGTACAGCCCATCGTGGATTGTACCTCCGTGGTGGTGGCACTGTGGCTCTATAGAAAAATCATGCGGGAGAGCAAGATAACTTTGCAATGACACACAAAAAGACTGACACACAAAATACGTGTCAGCCCTTTTCGCATCGGTCACCCTTGCTTGGGCCACAATGTGTACCTATGAGATTGTAGCCGTGTCCGCTCTTTTCCTATCAACCTATCAAATTTTACCCCAGCAGGCTTTCCTCGTTGCCGTCTTTTTTACCGTGCTCGGGGATCTTGGAGATCAGCGTCCGGTACAGCCGCCGGAAGAACGCCAGCGTCACAAACAGCGACGCCACCTCCGCCAGAGGGAAACACCACCACACCAGATCGTCGTTGCCGATGCTCTGGCCGTACCGGGCCAGCACGTAGGCGATGGGGATCAGAAATACCAGCTGGCGGATGATGGACACCACCATGGAGTACATGGACTTGCCCAGCGCCTGGAACGAGCCGCCCAGCGCGATGCAGGCGCCGGCGATCCAGAAGCTGAGGGAGATGATCCGCAGGGCGGGGATGCCCACGGTCAGCATGGTGTCGGTGGCGTCGAAAATCTTCAGCAGCGTGCCGGGGATGGCCTGAAACAGCGCGATACCCAGCAGCATGATAATGGACGCGTAAATGGCGCTGCGCTTAATGGCCTCCACCATACGGGAGCGGTTCTGTGCGCCGTAGTTATAGGCGATGATGGGCACCACGCCGTTATTCAGGCCGAACACCGGCATGAAGATAAAGGAATTCAGCTTGAAGTAAATGCCGAACGCGGTAGCCGCCGTCTCGTGGGCGGAGTGGTAGGTGATGAGGATCTTGTTCATCAGGAAGGTCATGACGGAGCCGATGGCCATCATGATCACGCTGGGCAGGCCGATGGCGTAGATGCTGCCGATCAGCCGCCAGTCAGGCCGGAAGCCCCTGACCCGGAGAGTGATGTCGGTATTTTTCTTTACGTTGAAGTAGGCCGCCAGCAGCATGCCGCAGATCTGGCCGATGACGGTGGCGATGGCGGCGCCGGCCACGCCCATGTCAAACACGAAAATGAACACCGGGTCCAGAATGATGTTGACGATAGCGCCCAGACCCTGGGTGTACATGCTCAGCAGGGAACGGCCGGTGCCTTGCAGCAGCCGCTCCAGCATGATTTGGCCGAACAGAGCGAAAGAGCAGCCCATGACGATGTGCAGGTATTGCTCGCCCATCACTATGATCTCCTCCACCTGGGTTTGGGAGCGGAGGAACGCCCCGGCGCAGGTCAGGCCCAGCACGCAGCTGACGGCAAAGCCCACGAACGCCAGAAACAGGCCGTTCACCGCCACACGGTCGGCTCGCTGCCGCTCTCCCGCGCCTAACGCACGGCCCAGCAGCGCGTTGACGCCTACCGCCGTGCCTGCCGCCAGCGAGATCATCAAATTCTGGGCGGGGAAGGCCAGCGATACCGCCGTCAGCGACGCCTCGCTGACCCAGCTGACGAATACGCTGTCCACGATGTTGTACAGCGCCTGCACCAGCATGGAGGCGATAATGGGGAGGGACATGTTCCAGATGAGTTTGGAAACGGGCATGACGCCCAGCTTGTTCTCTGCCATGGGAGAGGTTCCTTTCTGTTCCGTGAAATGCTCAGTAAATAATAATGATACTACGGGGAAGGGAGAAATGCAAGATGTGGGGATCATGTATTTTGTTTTCGTAGGGGCGGCCTCGACGGATCGTTTGGTGTATGGTAACGCCATCAATAGAAATTCCGTAGGGGCCGACGACTCTGTCGGCCCTGTCGAAAATGATACGATCGTCGTTAGGGCGGACAGGGTCGTCCGCCCCTACAGATGGGTACGGTAAACCGTGCGCCCAACTTACGAGGGTATTTCCGGCAAACGGTGGGCGGGGTTCTATCGGTGGCATGCGTAGGGCGGCCTGCCCTCAGGCCGCCGCAAAGATAAATGTATCTGTATCCCTCCCTTGTTCCCACCCTTCGACAAAGACACAATATTTAGTTGTTGACAAACGTTGGTGGTTTTCTGTATAATATCAGTTGCGCGTTTGCGCACTTTTCAAGTCGACTGCGGCGGACCTTTCGTCCGCTGTCGAGTACGCGCCGCCATGAATCCATGCGCGGAGGCGATATTTTTAAGATGGAGGTGTCATGCAATGTTCCGTACCTATCAGCCCAAGAAGCGCCAGCGCTCCAAGGTGCACGGCTTCCGTAAGAGAATGGCTACCAGCAATGGCCGCAAGGTTCTCGCCCGCCGCCGCGCCAAGGGCCGTGCCCGCCTGACCCACTGAGGACGGCGGAAAGTGCACCCCAAACAAGCTTAAATAAGCCAGGGACGGTGGAAGGGAAAACTGCCGTCCCTGTTGGTATTTGCATTTTTCGGGATAAACAAGCGGGTCACATGATATGTTGTAGGGGGCGGCGTCCTCGACGCCTCGCTCCCCTTACGAAAACGCTTCGGTAAACCGACGGGCCGTCGAGGACGCCGGCCCCTACGAAGCGTCCCCCGCAAAGGAGAAACCATGAAAGCTGCCGTGACCGTAAAAGAGAATCATGTGTTCCGGCGCATTTACCGAAAGGGACAGTCCAGCGTGCAGTCCGCTCTGGTGGTCTACTGCCAGAAAAACAGACAGGGTAAGACCCGTCTTGGCGTTACCGTCAGCACCAAGCTGGGGAAGGCCGTGGTGCGCAACCGTGTCCGCCGCCAGCTGCGTGAGATGTACCGCCTGCACCTGCCCGCCATGAAAAAGGGCTACGACGTGATCCTGGTGGGCCGGGTAAAGGCCGTCCACACGCCCTACAGCAAGCTGGACAAGCAGTATGGCCGGGCGCTGGAGGCGCTGGGTCTGCTGGAGCCGCAGGCATGAAGCGGGCGCTTCTGAAGATCATCCGCTTTTACCAGACGGCGGTGTCGCCCCTGTTTCCGCCCCGGTGCCGGTTTATCCCCACCTGCTCCCAGTACGCGCTGGAGGCGGTGGAGAAGTACGGTGCGCTGAAGGGCGGCTGGCTGGCGTTCCGTCGGTTTCTCAAGTGCCATCCGTTCCACAAGGGCGGGTGGTATGACCCCGTGCCATGAAGCAGAATGTTTGAGGTGTTTTCCCACAATTTTCCATATCCGCGACACAAGTAAACGACCTACGGAGGAAAAACAATGTTTGCACAAATCGGATATTATATCTGTGTGCCTTTCGCCTGGCTGACGAGAATGTTCTACAGCCTGACCGGTTCCTACGGCGTGGCGCTGATCCTGTTCACCCTGGTGGTGAAGCTGGTGATCCTGCCCTTCCAGATGAAGAGCAAGAAGAGCATGCTGCGCATGAACCGGATGCAGGGCAAGATCAAGGATATCCAGACCCGCTTCGCCAACAACAAGGAGCGGCAGCAGCAGGAAATGGCCGACCTGTACGCCAAGGAGGGCGTCAACCCCATGTCCGGCTGCCTGTGGTCCTTCCTGCCTTTCCCCATCCTGATCGCCCTGTACTATATCATCCGTACCCCCCTGCGGTTCTTCATGAACCTGTCCAACGAGGTGATCGATGAGATCACCACGCTGGCCACCTCTCTGGGCTATACCGCGCCCGCCAGCAACAACGCCTATGAGCAGATCTATCTGACCGACTTTATCCATGACCACTGGGCGGATTTTGCCGGTAAGTTCGACGGTCTGATCGATCTGGACTACAGCTTCCTGGGTGTGGATCTGGCCAGCCAGCCCTCTCAGGTGATGAGCCAGTTCCCCGGCGGCGGATGGCCGGTGTGGGGATTGCTGATCATGCCCTTTATCGCCGCCGCCTTGCAGCTGGTGATGAGCATGGTCTCCATGAAGGCCAGATCCAACACCATGAACAGCCAGAGCAAGATGATGATGTACCTGTTCCCCCTGATGACGGTGTGGATGGGCTTCATGTTCCCCGCCGCTCTGTGCGTGTACTGGATCGCCAACGCCGCCTTCTCCGCCATTCAGGAGATGATCCTCAACAAGTACTTTGGCAAGAAGCTGGAGGAAGAGGAGAGCGATAAGGAGCGGGAGAAGCGGGAAAAGCGCGCCGCCAAGATGCAGGCCGCTCGCGAGAATTACAACAAGCAGCTGGAGCAGGCCAACGCCGCCAAAAAGCCCCAGCAGGGCAGCAAGAAAAAGTCCCAGCCCAAGGAAGAGCATAAGGAAAAGCGCGCCGCCACCACCGAGGCGGGCCGTGTGGGCAACCGTCCCTACGCTCGCGGCCGCGCGTACAGCGAGAAGCATTACGACGAATAAGGAGTTTTGTCTATGAGTTATATCGATGTAACAGGCAAGACCGAGGAGGAGGCCATCAGCAAGGCCCTTGCCCAGTTGGGCATGGATCGTGACGATGTGTCCGTGGAGATCCTGGAGCGTGCCAAGAGCGGCTTTCTGGGTATGGGCGCCAAGCCTGCCCGCGTCCGCGTGACCTACGGCCCCGACGAGGCTCCCATGGAGGAGGTCGCCGTGCCCGTCAAGCCTGTTGTGGAAAAGGTCGAGAAGAAGGAAGAGCCGAAGCCCCGGCCCCAGAAGCCCCAGCAGTCCAAGCCTCAGCAGCCCCGTCCCACCAAGCCCCGCCGTGAGGAAAAGCCTGCCGAGGCCGCTGCGGAAGCCCCTGCCGCTCCCGCTGTGGAGCTGCCGGAGTGCCATGACGACAATGCCCAGCGTATCACCGTGTTCCTGACCGGTCTGCTGGAGCATATGGAGAGCCCCGCCGCCGTGAAGGTGTACGAGGAGGAGAAGGGCCGGTACAAGGCCATTCTGGAGGGTCAGAAGCTGGGCGCGCTGATCGGCCGCCGCGGCGAGACGCTGGACGCCATCCAGCAGCTGACCAACTACGCCGTCAACAGCGGCAGCGAGAAGCGAATCCGCGTCCATGTGGACGCCGAGAACTATCGCGCCCGCCGGGAAGCCAGTCTGGAGAGCCTGGCCATGAAGGTGGCCGCCAAGGTGAAGAAGTATCGCCGCAGCGTCACGCTGGAGGCCATGAACGCCTACGAGCGCCATGTGATCCACGCCGCCCTGCAGGACGTGAAGGGCGTCACCACCTATTCGGTGGGCACCGAGCCCAACCGCCGCGTGGTGGTGGCCTACGACCGCAGCGAGAACAACTGAAGCAAAAAAGAACACCTTGCGGGGTGTTCTTTTTTTGCAGTGAAGAGGGAAGAGTGAAAAGGGAAGAGAAGTGGTATGCCGCCAAAGGCGGCATGATGGGAAAACGGCGGGGTGAGGGCGGGCCAATGTAGATATCGGCTCCTACGCAAAAAGCGGCGTGCGTTCGGTATTTTCCCACGACCCTTTCCCAAATTTCCTTGACACCTGCGGAAAAACGTGCTATCCTAGGCAAAGCAACAGGCGATGATGGGCGTGGCTGCCCGGAGCCGCGGGAGGAAATGCCCGCCGGACGCCCCGTTACCGGCGATAAGAGTGTGGAATGCTTCCAAATTCAGGTGGAACCACGGACTGTTTAGTTCGCCCTGAGTCCTTAAAAGGGACTCAGGGCGTATTTTTATTTACCAAAAATATTCACATAAAGGAGATATCACCATGAAAAACACCGAAAAGACCATGGATAAGATCGTGGCGCTGTGCAAAAACCGCGGCATCATCTTCGCAGGCTCTGAGATCTACGGCGGCCTGGCCAACACGTGGGACTACGGCCCCCTTGGCGTGGAGCTGAAGAACAACATCAAAAAGGCCTGGTGGAAGAAGTTCGTGCAGGAGAACCCCTACAACGTGGGTCAGGACGCCGCCATCCTCATGAACCCCCAGACCTGGGTGGCCAGCGGCCATCTGGCGGGCTTCTCCGATCCTTTGATGGACTGCAAGGAGTGCAAGGAGCGCTTCCGCGCCGACAAGCTGATCGAGGAATGGTGTCAGACCAACGGCTTCGAGCTGCCCAAGCCCATTGACGCCTTCTCCCAGCAGGAGATGAAGGACTTCGTGGAGGAGAAGAACATTCCCTGCCCCAGCTGCGGCAAGCACAACTTCACCGATATCCGTCAGTTCAACCTGATGTTCAAGACCTTCCAGGGCGTTACCGAGGACGCCAAGAACACCGTGTACCTCCGTCCCGAGACGGCACAGGGCATCTTCACCAACTTCGTCAACACCCAGCGCACCACCCGCCGCAAGCTGCCCTTCGGCGTTTGCCAGATCGGTAAGTCCTTCCGCAACGAGATCACCCCGGGCAACTTCATCTTCCGCGTCCGCGAGTTCGAGCAGATGGAGCTGGAGTTCTTCTGCAAGCCCGGCACCGATCTGGAGTGGTTCAACTACTGGCGCACCTTCTGCCACAACTGGCTGCTGGGCATCGGCCTGAAGGACGAGAACCTGCGGCTCCGCGACCACGATCCCGAGGAGCTGTGCTTCTACTCCAAGGCCACCACGGACTTCGAGTTCCTGTTCCCCTTCGGCTGGGGCGAGCTGTGGGGCGTGGCCGACCGTACCGACTACGACCTGACCCAGCATCAGACCGTGTCCGGCAAGGATCTGACCTACTTCGATCCCGAGACCAACGAGCGCTACATCCCCTACGTGGTGGAGCCCTCTCTGGGCGTGGAGCGCAGCGTGCTGGCCGTGCTGGTGGACGCCTATGACGAGGAGGTCGTGGACGAGGCCAAGAACGACGTCCGCGTGGTGCTGCACCTACATCCCGCGCTGGCGCCCTACAAGGCCGCGATCCTGCCCCTCAGCAAGAAGCTCAGCGAGCCTGCCCGCAAGATCTACGAGGAGCTCAGCAAGGAGTGGATGATCGACTTCGACGAGACCGGCTCTATCGGCAAGCGCTACCGCCGCGAGGACGAGGTGGGCACCCCCTACTGCATCACCGTGGACTTTGACACCGTGGGCGACGCGGAGAAGGCCGGCGACAACTGCGTCACCGTCCGCGAGCGCGACTCCATGGAGCAGGTGCGCATCCCCATCAGCGAGCTGAAGGCCTATCTGGCGGAGAAGCTGGCGTATTGATGCTGGCATGAAATCTGACGATTTTGCTGCCAAAAAGGATAAGAAAAAGAGAGCCGCAAGGCTCTCTTTTTTTGCATGGTGAAAGGTGAAAATGGGGAATGTCGGTAGAACTTCGTAGGGGCGGCCCTTGCGGTCGCCCGAAATGGCGGTTTTATTATGCGGGCGGCCGCAAGGGCCGCCCTACGAAAAAGCATTGGAACCCGGTATGTAGGGCGTGGTGACCACACCCCGCCGTGTCATTGCGAGCCAGTGCTCACACTGGCGTGGCAATCCGTTTTATCAAGAAATGCGGTGGAAAGCAAGATAGATGCTACGGCAGCATAGCTGCCGAGATCGACACTAAAAACATGCCACCGGCATGTTTTTTTAACGTGTCGACATCGGTCACTGGCTCAGAATGACAGGGCGGACAGAGTCGTCCGCCCCTACGCACGAACACCGTACCCATCGCGTCGATCGTGGCGGGCCGATGTAGGCATCGGCCCCTGCGCACCGGCCAGCGATAGATTATTAAACCCTGATACCGCAAAAAGACCGCCATCGGCGGTCTTTTTGCTTATCTCTTTTTCACTTCTTCACCTGTGCCAGATATTCCTCCAGACACAGATCATTGTCCATGATGTATCGGGCTGCTTCCACGCCCACATAGCGGTAATGCCACGGCTCGTAGATCACGCCGGTGATATCCTCCTTGCCCTCCGGGAAACGGAGGATGAAGCCATAGTCGGCGCAGTGCTCCATCAGCCACGTGTAGGCCGCCGTGTTGGCGAAGGTCTGCTCCAGCGTATAGTCGCCGCTGCCGCCCACGTCCATGGCAAGGCCGCAGTTATGCTCGCTGAAGCCGGGCCGCTTGACGATGGTGCCGCCCACCTTCTGGGCCTCCAGATCGCTGTAGCCCTTGTCGGTGTACTGCTTCACCTTCCGCCAGTAGAGGGTGTTCTGCTCCTCCTTGGGACGGTAGGCGCTGACCACCGCCAGATCGTAGGCGCTGGCGTCCCGCAGCATCTGCTCCACAATGTCGGTGATGCGGCTGTCCATCTGCTTGCCGCCGCTGACGGTGGTGAAGCTGACATCGCTGTCATAGCCGGAGGGCAGGGGGTTCCAGTCGTTCACCAGCAGCAGCTGCCAGTCCGGCTGTCCGCCGCCCTGATAGCTGTCCATCTGAACGTAGTGTCCCTTGGTGGAGTATTGCAGCAGCCCCGTGGCGTCGATATACGGCTCGTCGCTGGCGGTCTGGGCAGGGTCGTCGCCGGTGTTATCGGTGGTGCCGGCGGGATCGTCGGCGGTGTTGGGGTCGTCGGTATTGTCGGGCTCCTCCGGCTTCTGGGTGTTGTCATCGGGAGTGTTGGTCTGGGTCTGCTGGGTGTCGTCATGCTGGGGGGGGATCGCGTCGTGCTTGGCCAGTCCCACCACCACCAGCACCACCGCGGCGATCAGCACCACAAGGGCGATGACCCACACGACAGGAGTGGGGCCCCGGCGGCCATGATAGGTTCTTCTTCCGTTTTCCATCAGTTCAGTCCTCCAAAAAAGCTGCGGATCTCCGCTTCTGTGCAGGCGGCGCTGCCCTGAGCAAAGCCGTCCCGTCCGCCGCCGCGTCCGTTCAGGGCGGCGTTCATGGTTTTGATGAGCTCCCGGATATCCGCGCCGGGGTGGATGACCGCGTACTTGTACGCGCCGTCCTGTCCCGCGAATACGGCGCAGCGTCCGCCGGACCGTGCCGCCGTCATGTCGCACAGCCGCCGCGCCGCGTCGGACTCCATAGGCGGCTGCACCAGCAGCACATTACCCGCGCCGTCATATTGGGCGGCCAGCGATGCGAAATGCTCTGTTTCCAGCGCGTCGCACCGCTGCTTTACGGCGGAAAGCTCCTCCTTCAGCCGCGTCACGGCGGCGTGGGTGGCGTCGGGCTTCACCGACAGCTCGCGACCGATGGCGCTGTTCTGCTGCCAGCTCAGCGCCAGATAGTCCAGCGCCCGCTGTCCGAACAGCACCTCCAGCCGCACGCCGTCCCGGAACCTCTGCCAGCCGATGAACTTCGCCAGTCCCACCTGACCGCTGGTCTCCACGTGGGTGCCGCAGCAGGCGCACATGTCCGCGCCGGGAAACTCGGTGATCCGCACGGGGCCTTCCAGCGCCTTTTTGCTGCGGTAGGGCAGGACGGCCAGCTCCGCCGGCTCGGGATAGCGGATGACGATGGGGTGATTCTCCCAGATGTAGCGGTTGGCCCGGCGCTCGATCTCCAGCACGCCCTCCCAGGGAATGTCGGCGTTGTAGTCGATGGTGACGGTATCGGCTCCCATGTGGAAGCCGGTGTTGTCGCAGTGGTAGGTGCTGCACAGCATGCCGGAGACGATATGCTCGCCGGAGTGCTGCTGCATGTGGTCAAAGCGGCGCTGCCAGTCGATCTCGCCAGTGACGGTCTCGCCCACGGGCAACGGCTTGTCGCAGGTGTGATAGATTACGCCGTCCGCCTCATGAACGTCCCGTACATTAACGCCGCCCAGCGTGCCGTGGTCGGCGCCCTGTCCGCCGCCCTCGGGGTAGAAGGCGGTGCGGTCCAGCACCACCCGCCACGCCTTTTTGTCGGCGGCGCAGTCCAGCACCGTGGCGTCGAACCGGCGCAGGAACGCGTCCTGATAGTATAGCTTGATGGTTTCCATAGGCTTCTCCCTGTGTGAAAAATATTCCACCCTTTAGTATGCCGCAAAACCGGGAAAAAGGCAAGGGTTTTCTATAGGGGAGGGAGGGGGAAGGCAGGTTTTAATATATGTTTGCAGGGTACAGCCCTCCGAAAGGAAGCTCTGTACCCTGCAAATTTTATACATCGAAAGGAAATAGAACGATGAAAGTAATTGGATTCCGTAGAAGCAGCTTCAAGGGTAATGATGGTTCTGACGTCTCCGGCGTCAACCTGTACCTTACTGAGCCGAACGAGAAAGGCGAAGGCCTGGCCTGTGACCGTATCTTCGTGCTGGACAAGTACCTGAACGCCTGCGGCTATGTCCCCAAGCTGGGTGATGAAGTCCGTGTGGAGTATAACCGCTACGGCAAGTGCGCTGGCGTACATCTGGCAAAGTAACCACAAAGTAACTCAACTCTCGCTGTGAACGTCGTGATGATGTGCATCGTTAGAGCTGCCCTCAAGAGGTCGGAGTGAGAGCTCCGACGAGGGCACTTGACACCATATCAAATTCCGGGAAGTGCCTGCAATATGACGAGTTCTGCATCCCCCGTTCACAGCATCCACGAGTATGGAAACGGTATCTACAAGGTCGTGACCTTCAAAGGCGTCCGCGATCCTGACAATGCCTATCTCCGGCAATCAGAGACCGTACAGCACAACGAGAAGAAGCTGGATAACAATTTCAGCCGTGCCCGTAACATGGTGCTGCAATACGCTCTGTGTAACCCGTGGGACTACTTTTTCACCGGCACCATAGACCGTGCCAAGTTCGACCGTTACGATTTGGATACCTATCAGAGCCGCTTATCTCAGTTCATCCGTGACAAGCGCAAAAAGTACCAGTCACAAATACAGGTGCTGCTAGTGCCGGAACACCACAAGGATGGTGCATGGCATATACACGGGCTGATATCGGGGCTGCCGGAAGATGTGATATCCCCTTTCACGTCTCCGGCGCCCCAGCGCCTTATAGACGGCGGTTTCCTCAACTGGCCGGACTACATGAACACCTTTGGCTTTTGCTCTCTGGCGCCCATCAGAGACCCCATAGCAACGGCCTATTACATCACCAAGTACATCAGCAAGGACTTGTCCCGGCGAGAATCCGACATAGGCAAGCACCTATACTTCCATTCCCGCCCGCTCAAAAAGGCCACCAAGACCAGTGATGTGTATCTCTATCAGCGTCCGTTGGATGACCTTTGCGTCAATGAGTATGACTTCTGTAAGACCGGCATGGTCTACGGCGAGGAATGGGCATGGCCGTACCTCTGGGATGGTGCTGAGCCTGCCGGTGAGATTCCCCTTTATCCTGTTGCCCCTGATCCTGATTTTCAGCCCACGACCATTGAGCCGGATTTTGAACAGCTCAAGTTTGACGGCTATCTGTAAATATGCACTTTCAAATTTACAACTACCTGTTTCGTCAGCTGCGCCGGTCCTGGTGGAAGCTGAAAAGGAAGAAATATATGACCATGAAGTTTTTCGACCATTTCAAATGGTGCATCATCGGCGGCTTCGCGTATGCTGCTGGCCGGTTCCTGTTTAATTACCTGAAAGATTTAGTGTGAGGTATCGCAATGATTAAGTTTTTGGTATATGCCGCTATCGTGCTGGTATGCCTGTTTCTCTTTGTTCTGGTTGGCTCTGCTATGCTGTGGGTAGTCATAAAGCTGCTCCGCTCCCTGTTCCCGAAAAAGTTCGCTCCTGATAAGAAGCGGGAAAAGGACGAAGCATGAGCGCCGATCTGCAAGATATCCTTGCCATCCTGATTTTCGGCGTTCTCTGGATTGAGATATGTAATCTGCGGACGCTGCCAGAAAGGTATAAAAATGAGTGATTTGCTGTGTCTGCTGATTGTAAGCCTGCTGGCGCTGCTGCCCCTGCACCTTTTCCTTGTAGACCTGCATCACGACCGTAAATAAATCCCCCGCCTTACGGCGAGGGATACGGGTTAATCGTTCATTACTTTTTCAGTTCATTTATCAAGTTGTTTGCTGCTTTATTGATTCTATCGATTCGCTTTTGCTCGGCACGTTCTATTTTTCCATCATCTTTTCTGGCGGCGATCTCTAGCCCGATTTTGAAATTCTCAATGATTTGAATCATGTTTTTTGCTTGAATATCCATGTAAGCGTTCATAAACCGCACCACCTTTCGTTATTATATTACAATATTTTTGGGGGCATGTCAATGAAAAAGATACTTCTGTTAATATGCAGCCTTGTGGTGGTCTTTTCATGTGTTGTTACCGCTCACGCATGGCCGATTTATGTCACAGATGAAACGTTTGCGTCTGCGGTCTCCGGTCTTGTGTTTAATGGAAAGTCTATTGCTGTTCTTGTCTGTGACCCCTTTGACGCTTATATAAACGGCAATGAGTGCCGTGAGGTTTCTTATGATGCTTTGTCTGATTTGCGTGATACGTTAGTTATGCGGAGTATCGATGTTCGACTAACGAAAGGTTATAAATCAGATTATTACTACCTTGCATTCTATGCGCGTGGTGGCACTTTTAAGGGGTGCATCGGTGATTCACTTCCGGGTTCCCAATGCGTCTACCGCGCGTTATCGCCTACCGCTTCCACGAACCACACGATCAAGGAAATTGCCGGTACGGGGGTCTATTGGATAAACTCCACTGACCTGTCTTCCCTCAATACTCATTACGTTGATTCTACCGCTTTTGACAATATCTCCCGTAAGCTTCATTACAATCTTCGTGACCCGTATATCGCCATTGTAAAGGAATCTGTTTTACTGGATGGTACGCCGTGCTACATCTTAAAGTATCTGCTGAATGGTAAATGGGTCGGCGTTGTATGCGACCAATACGGCCCGATCTACTGTACCACCATCGGCGGCGGTACAGTTCCCGGAGATGGCGGTACCGGAGAATCCGGCACCGGTGCAACCTTTGATGATACGGATATCATCAATGCCATTGATTCTGTGTTTCGGGCGGTCTCCTCGGTTGACGATTCTATTTCCTATGTCAGTACGTATCTATCCCGTCTGAATAACAATTTTCTTAACTTCTATAATGATTTCAAGGTAAAATTTGAGATGCAGGGGAATGACCTGAGCAACATATATTCCTTGCTCCTTGCCATGTACCAGTCGTTCTACGACCGGTTCAGCGACTTGGATTTGACCTACTACAATGACGCCGAAATCGTTATCAACAACGGCGGTCATTTAGACTGGTCGGAATCAGACCGGGGTGCCATCAGCCTTGTCGGTACGGATATCGGTACGCTTGAGCTGGTCGGATTCCCTGACGTCTCCGGTTATGTCATAGACCATGATATTGGCGGTGGCCTTATCGTCCGCCGCAATGACGGTACGTATTTTCCCAATACGTGGGAGCTTTCAGGCGGTACGGTGACAATGCCCGCTATCGTCGAGGGTTACGCCTCCATCACGGTGACGGCTCCTGCCGGTTCTGTGATCTCCCTTGCCGGTAATACCCACACCATGGCCGGTGAGCCGTATTCGGTCAATGTGGAGTTCGGCAGCTATACCATTGACCTGACCTATCAGGACGGCGAGAACGTTTTGACGGCTTCCGAGACCGTCACGGTAGACGGCTATAACGATTACGCTGTGGACTTCAGCTATACGCCCGGTGGCTTTGTTGTTACGGTGACAAATAAGGATTCCTCTGCCTCGTCTGGCTATGCGTCAAATTTCTATATCACCGTTGATGGAACAAGATATACGGCGAAAGATTTTTATGATGAGGATGGCGTTTTCCGGTTGTCCGTTGGCTCTGTCATTACGTTTAGTTCCATCCGTTCTGTTCCTTATTCGGTTTACGTTGACGGCATTAAAATGACGGGTGCTTCCTATACCGTCACATCAGATTGTTCTATTTCGTTTTCCAGAGTGAGTACTTCCAATCCTCTTCGGTGGGATATTACAACCTCTGAAACATCATCTATCGTGGGTGAAATCGATACACCTACCGTTACCATTACCGCAAATTCCGCCACTTCTACCCCGGTGACGATCTCCCGCATTACGCTGGCTTCCGGTTCCTCTGACTGGCTGGCTGTGGACACGGAGGGCAATGTCTATTCCTTTGATCCTGTTTCCAACCTCGCTTTGAATCGTTCGTTTGTGGTAAAGACCTATACCGCTGACGAAGTCGAAGCACTGGACAACTTCCCGTCCGGCTACTGGACGGTAACATGGACGGGCGAAAGCCAGTATATCACGGTCAAATTCGAGGAGTATTCCAAGTTCTTCCTGTGGCTGAATCGGTTTTTAATCAACTTCCGTGATACGCTGTATACCAAGATGGAGGATATCACGGTAACAGCTGCCGGTGATCTCGTTCTGAACACCAAGGATTATACCGCCCAGCTTAACGAGATCAACACCACGCTTTCCAACCTGTCGTTCTCCGGCGAGGTCAACACCGATCTTACCCCCGTCATGACCAGTGTGGACGCCATAGGTCTGAATGTTGAAAGCCTGAACGCCAACTTCAACACGAATATCGGTTCTCTGCTGGACAAGCTGGATATCGTCATTGAGGGTTCTTCTGAATCCTTGGAGGAACGTATCAACGTCACCATTGACGCCAGCAACGAAGCGTATAACGTGTTCTACATCACCGGTGAGGATGGCGAGACACAATCTGTAACGGAGTTTACCGGCGATCTTACCTCTGCTTCCGGTCGGCTCCTGTCCCTGCTGTACCGTCTGGTATTTGCGGATACCCTGTCCGGTGTGGATGACGATCTGGACGGCTTCGAGGACTTTTTCACCAGTCAGGGAGACGATACCGCCACACAGTCTATGGAATCTTCGTATGAGGAGGAAAACGTATGGTTAGTTTCTTGATTACCAAACTGATAAGCTTTTTCTCCGGTCTGGATGATTTCTTCAAGCTGTGGCGTGATATGTTCGACATGCTTCCGCTTTCGATCAAGTTGTTGATCTACTTCGCTTTTGGCGGCTTTATGCTGCTATGTCTCCTGCGTATGCTGGTCAATAGGGGGTGATGGTACATGTTCTTTACCATGATTCGTGAGTGCTTCACATGGCTGCCTACGCCGCTCTCCCTGCTGGTCAACGCCACCATTACCATTTTTGCGGTGATTGTGGCCGTGCAGGTGATTAAGCTGCTGGTTGATCTCGTGGAGTTCCTTGCGAAAATCTTCGGCGGTATCTTTACAAAGGTGGTGCAGCTGTTCCTATGAGTAATTTGCTTTCGTCCATTGAAATGGTGCTGAAGAACGGTTGGAAGTTCTTCACGCAAACCGATGTTCCCGGTACAGGTATCTCCTTTGCCGTGTTCACGGTCGGCCTTGCCCTTATCCCGGTGTGCTTCCGCTTCCTGTCTATCATGCTGGGGCATAACATCGGGGAAGCGGATTTCTCCACCTTTGACCGTATCCACGGCTCTACCTTCGGCGCTGCCGGTTCAAGCCGCTATCGTATCTCAGATGGCCGTAAAAATGATGTGAGGTAATTGCTATGAATTTTGAATCTACACTTTCAAACGCTGATGATATCGTCCGTTCTCCGGACACCAGCTATATTCCGGATGATACCGATACCGGTGATGATGCCACGCCCACGCCGCCCATTTCCTCCATCGACGTGGACGATGGCAAAACCACCGTGGTCATTGTCCAGCAGCCCACCGCCGATACCGGCGTGGATAAGACGGACGATGCTGCCACGGATGGCGAGACAGAGCAGCCCACCGCTGATGTGCAGCTTACCAGCACCGTTGACGAACAGGTCGAGGACGTGACCGGTCTGCCGGGTGTGGTCAAGTCTGTGTTCGGCGAATATCGCCCCCGAACTCAGACTATTACAGAGACAAGGGCAGACGGTACGGTCTTAACTTCCGTGGAGTGTGTCCCCGGCCTTGCCGGTCTGGACTGGTATTGGCTCTCCGGTGTGTTCATGTTCGGCCTTGTGCTCTGGTCGTTCTTCCGCTTTCTGGGAGGTGTCCTCAAGTCATGAATGAGATGATAGAGTTCTGTACCGCCATTCTCAACGCGATCTGTGATTTCCTCATGGAGCCGCCTATTTTCTACTTGTTCAGTCTAATTTGCTTCGCCGTTATCGTTGGTATCGTGCGCAGCTTACTTAGAAATAAATAATTTGGAAAGGAGTATTGCACCATGAATGTTGCGCTGCTGTCTGCTTCTGCGGGTGACGCCGCTACTGTTTCCGTTTCGTCCCTGTTGACTTCCATCGGTTCCGTGTTCACCTCTGCCATTAGCTGGGTTGGTACTGTCGCTTCTACCATCGCCGGTCAGCCTATTTTGCTGATCTCCTGCGTGGCTATCCCCCTGTGTGGTCTGGGTGTCGGTCTGTTCAAGCGCCTGCTGTCTGCCAAGGCCTAACCGCCGCCCCCTCTGAAATCTAAAGAAAGGAAGATGAAAGATGACTGAAATTATTTCCGCCATTACCTCCGTATTCACCTCCGCCATTGGCTGGGTCGGTACGGTTGCCACTACCATCGGTGAACAGCCTATCCTGCTGATCTCCTGCGTGGCTATCCCCCTGTGTGGTCTGGGTGTTGGCATGTTCAAGCGTCTGCTGTCTGCTCGTGCCTGATACCCCATAAAAAGGGGTGGCGTGCGTGCGCTCGCCGCACGCCGCCCCTTTTGAATCTACACTTTCAAAATGGTGATTTGTATGAATAAGCTGAATTTCAAACTTCCGAAACTGAAATGGAAACCTCGCGCCAAGCCTGTGGCGCTTTCTCTATATTTCGGTATCCCCGGCGCTGGTAAATCCACCTATGCCGCTTACCTTGCCAAGAAGGATATGAAGAAAGGCCGGAAGGTCTGGTCTAACTTCGGTATTACCGGTGCTCTCAAGTGTGAGAAATCCGACTTCGGCAAATACCTCATGACCGATGGCCGTCTCATCATTGATGAAGCTGGCCTTGAGTATGACAACCGTAAAATGTCCATGACACCTGATGAAATCTATTTCTTCAAGTACCATCGTCACTACCAACTGGACGTTGATTTCTTCTCTCAGGGTCTGGACGTGGATATTAAGATTCGTAAGCTGGCCCGTCATATCTACCTCATCAAGCCCTCTCTGCTGCCTTTCTTCATCAAGAGAAAAGAGATCGGCCGAAAAGTCGGTATCAACGACATGACCAAAGAAATCTGTGACGAATATTTTTTTGTCCCGTTCATCGCCGGTGGTACGAAGCTGATCTTTTCCCCGCCCCTCTGGAAGCTGTTCAATACCCTGTCCCGTAAACCTCTGCCTGAAAAGCTGTGGGATAAGTGGTGATCTATGCCGCTGCCTGATTCGGCGTCTGCCAATTCAATACCCTGCGAGGATAGTTGTTCATCCAGTCCTGGACGGCGGCTATCCTCTTTTTGCTGACCTTGGTAAAATCCGTTCCCTTTGGAAAGAAACGGCGTATCATGCGGTTGTGATTCTCTACGCTGCCTTTCTCCCATGCACTGTAACTGTGGCAGTACCAGACTTGGAAGCGCCTGCCGCCGTAGATGCTTTGGCATAGCTTGTCATACTCAAGAAACTCGCTGCCGTTGTCGGTGGTCAGCGATTTGAATCGCTGCGAGAAATCCGGGTATTTCCGCTCCAGCTTGTCAAATACTCTTCGGATGGTAGCCGCCTTTCTGTTTGGCAGTTTGAAAATAAGCTCCTGCCGGCTGTATCGCTCTGTCAGCGTCAGCAGTACCGGCTTGGTCTCGGCCTTACCTATAATCAAGTCCATCTCCCAATGACCACGCTCAGACCGCCGTCCGATCTGCTCCGGCCGGTTCTCAATGCTGGGTAGCTTCGGATGTGCAATGCGCTTTTCGGTATTGTCTTTCTTCTGTTTCTTCCTGCGCTTCTCCCAAAGGTGCTTGTTGCCCAGCGCATAGAATACCTTCTTGTCAATGTAGCTGTACAAGGTGCTGACGCATATGGACGTAGAAAAGCGGTGGTTTCTGGCTGCCGCCAGTGCCGCCGCTGGTGAAAATCTGTCCTCTATGATCTTGTGCTCGATGTATGCGGCAAAGGCATAGTCGCTGCCGATCTTCAACGGCCTGCCCTTGGCCGTCTGGTTGTAGTCGTGTATCTGCTGCCCTTTCTGTGCCGAGTAGCGCTTCTCATCCCAGAAATCGCAGGTGTGCATATAGCTGCCCCGCCGAAGCTCGTAGTAGATCGTCCGCTCACAAAATCCCAGCTGCCGGGCGATCTCCCGTACCGGTATCTTGTTCCGCCGCATGGCTTCCAGCTGGTGCCGCTCCGTCTCTGTCATGTTGTGCTGTTTCTTCATCTCCCGTACCTCCTCAGTAAGCGTTGTTGGAGTAGTTTCATTTTACCATACAAGAAAAGCCCCGGAGCGCCGGGGCTTCTTGCATTTTTACTTTTTGTTTGCTTCTGCTGTCAACAGTTCAAGGGCTTCTTTTAATTTCCGGAGCTCATATCCCTCGTAAACATTGGCAATTAGTACTCTTCTTGTAGCGATGTTTACCCATCTCAGCGCCTGCTCGATTTTCTCTTTCTCGATTCGTTGTTGCTCCATGTAGGAGCTGTATTGGATTTCGTTGCCGGTGTTGCTTGTAGTTCTTGTCATAGTAATGTCCTCCCAAAATGAAGTGTGAGTGAAGCACAGCGCGGGCGCGCTGTGTTTCCTCACCTCCACGCAACGACAAAAGCCCTGTCAAGGAGACCGTGGAATAAATCCAGTGCGCACACTGGTTTTATGCCGCGAAAGCTCCTTTACAGGACTTTTTCGGTGTGGTATCTTCATTCCTCACTTTGGTATTTTTTTGTCAATACTGCAAAAACTTCTTGACATTTGCCGGGAGGGAGGGGGAATGGCAACAGGGAATTTGTCCTTGGCCCCCTCTGAGAGGGGGCTGTCAGCCGGAAGGCTGACTGGGGGAGAGAATTTAAGTCTTTTATTCTCTCCCTCCGTCGGGGCGTTAAAAAAACATGCCGGTGGCATGTTTTTAGCCCCGATCTCGGCGGCTATGCCGCCGTAGCTGACACCTCCCTCACAGAGGGAGGCAAGGGAGTATCGGCCCATACACACAACACGCACCCGTCCGTTTTCTGCAAAACCGCAAAAACCGAACAACAGGGCGGACTTGCGTCCGCCCTGCTGTTCTCTTTATTCCGCCACAGTTACGCTGCCCTGAGGCGTGATCTTGAAGCTTTTGCTGTTTTCTCCCGCCGCGCCCTTGGAGAAGGTGACCGTCCAGCAGCCGTCGACCACGCTGTAGCGGCCATAGGCCATGTCGTACTCGCCGTCGTACTGAGCCGCGGCGGCGTCGATGGCCGCCTGCTCCGTCATGGCATCACGGCCGAACTGGGCGGTGCCCAGAATGGCCAGCACCTCGTCCCGGCAGCCATCCCACATCTCCTTGGTCAGCGTTCCGCTGGGCGCGCAGACGTAATCGCCGGGGACGCTCTCGAAGTAAAGATTCAGCCACAGACTGTCGCTGCCCTCCTCCGTGTGCTGCCAGACCTTCTGGCCGCCGGAGAGGGTCAGCTCCTCGCTGATCACGCCGGTGCCGCAGATGCCGTAGCCATTGCGCCAGCACAGCAGCTCAAAGTCCAGTGCCTTATCGTCGGTTTTCCAGAAGCGGATGCCCTCGGTGGTTGTGCCCGAGCGCTGCACCGCCTCCCACTGCCAGCCCTCCGGAATGGTCAGCGCCATGTCCACATAGCCGCTGGTGTAGGTTGCCGTCTCGCCGGTGACGGCGGGAGTGGTGTCGGGAGCGTCGATGCTGCCGGTGGGGTCGTTGTCCGGGGCTTTGGCGGAGCAGCCGCTCAGCGAGGTAACAGCCGCCAGCGCCAGAACACAGATCGCCGCCAGCACGATGAGGGAGAGGGAACGTTTCATGGAAAGCACCATCCTTTCTGTCTATAAGACGCTGGGAGTGGGCAAAATGTTCCCGTCGGCAGCGAAAAAAGCGCAGGAAAAAGATGGTTTTCCACAGGACACCCACAGGTTTTCCACAAAGTTTTCCACATTTTGAAGCGATGGGATGCAGAATGGGGGTCAGGGGTGTTTCTTTTCAGAATACCTTCTTTTCTCTTTTTTCTTTTCTTTTATATAGCATCCGTTTGCATACACGGGCATTCCTCCTCTGTCTCCATGTCCTCCGTCATGTGGGCGGCCCAGCGTGCGCGGGCGGCGCGGCGGTTGGATTCCACCCGCTGCTGATAGCGTTCCCTGTCGGCGTCCATGCGGGAGGCCAGCAGCGGCCAGAAGCACGCCAGTGTGGCGCTGTGAAACTCCGGCACGACGCCGTTTTCTCCGTAGTCCAGAATGGCCAGCAGCAGTTCCTTCACCTCGTGGTCGGACAGTCTTTCCAGCACAGGCTTCATGTCGAAATACATCAGGATGCCGGAGCGTTTGATTTGTGTCATGAGCAGATCCTCCTTTGTTTTGGGCAGCGCCCTTTGTCCATGGAAGGCTCTTACCGGAACGTTGCCCCAAACAGGGCAACAAAAGAAAAAAACGTCCCCCAAAATTGAGGAACATTTTTCGTGAGACGGCGGCGCAAACAAAAACAGACGTCCGTTGGACGTCTGTTGCATGTGGTTGTTAACCGATCTTATTCAGCTTCAGGGTCAGAGCGGACTTCTTGTGAGCCGCGTTGTTCTTGTGCATCAAACCCTTGGCAGCAGCCTTGTCGATGGCCTTGACCGCCACCTTGTAAGTGCCCTCGGCCTCGGTGCGATCGCCGTCAACGGCAGCAGCCTCGAACTTCTTGATAGCAGTCTTCAGTGCGGACTTTTCGGCTTTGTTGCGGGCATTGCGCGCCTCTGCCACCAGAACACGCTTCTTAGCAGACTTGATATTCGGCAAACCAAACACCTCCTCGGTTATGACATTAACGGAGACATAAAGTCCCACGCAGGATGATATTTTAGCATCTTTGCCCAGAAATTGCAAGAGTTTTTTTCAGATTTGTCTACTTTTTTCGCAAAAATCTTTTTTGAAAGGCAAAATTAACAATTATCCACAACATTTTGTGTTTTTGAAAGGAGCGTGACCACAAACATGAGGATCACCCGCACCGATCTGGCGCTGGAGGGCGTGGAGCAGCTGCGGCAGGGCGGCGATATTTCACGGCTGGACGGCGTTTGCGCGGCGGAATACACCCGGCATGGCTACGGCGTGACGGATGTGCGCGTCGCCACGAAGCAGGCGGCGGAGGCGGTAGGCAAGCCGGAGGGCCGGTACGTGACCATTGATCTGCGGCCCTATTTCCGCCGGGAGGAGGGTTTTTTTGCCCGTGCGGCGAGGTGTCTGGCCAGCGAACTGCGGACGCTGCTGCCCGGCGTGGGGGAGGACTGGCCGGTGCTGGTGGCGGGCTTGGGCAACCGGGGCATGACCGCCGACGCGGTGGGGCCGCTGGCGCTGGAGAGCCTGCTGGTGACGCGGCACATGGTGCGGTCGCTGCCCCGGCAGTTCCGGGGATTCACGCCGGTTTCGGCGCTGGCGCCGGGGGTGCTGGCCGCCACAGGCATGGAGGCGCTGGAGCTTCTACGGGGTGCGGTGCAGGCCACCGGGTGCACCGCCGTCATCGCCGTCGACGCGCTGGCGGCCCGTAGCCGGGAGCGGCTGTGCGCCACGGTGCAGCTGGGGGACACGGGGCTGATCCCCGGCAGCGGCGTAGGCAACCACCGGAAGGCCATCGACAAAACCACGCTGGGGGTGCCGGTGGTGGCGGTGGGGGTGCCTACGGTGATCGCCGCCCACCTGCTGGGAGACGGCCAGCCGGAGGACGATCCACTGTTCCTGACGCCCCGGGATATCGACGGCAAGGTGCGGGAGCTGGGCCGGGTGATCGGCTACGGGGTAACGCTGGCCTTGCAGGAGGGCCTGAGCGTAGAGGACGTAACGGGCTTGCTGGGGTAATGCGCCGCCGAAAAAAAGCCGCCCAAAGGGCGGCTTTTTTTGCTATATAATTATTCCTGCGTCTCGATGATACCGTAGCCGCCGTTGTTGCGGCGATAGACCACAGACACCGCGTCGTCCGCCACGTTGCGGAACACATAGAAGGAATGATCCAGCAGGTTCATCTGCAAGATAGCCTCGTCGATGGTCATGGGCTTGACGGTGAAGCGCTTGGTACGCACCACGTGGAACTCGTCCTCTTCCTCCACATGGAACTCCGGCAGCTCCGGCTCCATGACCTCAGGCCGCAGGTTCTTGGCCAGGCGGGTCTTGTTCTTGCGGATGCGGCGCTCGATGAAACTGACGGTTCCGTCGATAGCGCCCCGCATGTCACCGTCGGGATCCTCGGCCTGGGCACGGAACAGGGTGCCGTTGGCGGCCCGGATGGTCAGCTCCACGGTGCAGCGGTTTTTCTTCTCCACGGCAAAGGTCACAAATGCGTCCGCTTCCTCCGCGAAGTACCGGTCGAGCTTACTGATCTTCTTCTCGGCGTACTCCTTAATGGAGTCGTTCAGCGCGATCTTCTTGCAGGCGAATGTGAACTTCATATTGGTTGCTCCTTTCTTGGGGTACGGAACATAGGGTCGGGGAGGGATTTCCCCTTATCCTTGTGGGCATTATAGCACATTGCCCTGCATTTGAAAAGAGCATCACAGTAAATTTATGTAAAGTTCACAAAAGTGAAACAAATTTTGGGCGTTTCGACGGACTTTGCCGGAATGTGCGGAAAAGCGACAAAAGCTCCTATGGACAAGGCAGGGGTAAATGGTGTACCATAATACCCGGAAGCTTTCCAATATCCCACCCGCTTGAGCCGCGTTCTGGTGCAGAACGCGGCCCCTTTTTATATTTTTTTGATAGGAGAATTTCGCGCTCCGGCGCGAGTTACTTTTGCCCGATCACGCTGTGTAAACACAGCGGCTGCTACGGCGGCATAGCCGCCGAGATCGGAGACTAAAAATATGCCACTGGCATATTTTCTTAACGTCCCGACGGCAAAAGTACCCAAAAACGCTGTTTGAAACCAAAGGTTTCAAAACTTCCTGCGCGCTACACATTGTGTAAAACTATAAATCTCTGCCACACGTTCACACAAAATTCCCTTTTTCGTTTCGTTAAAAGGACCGTCTCTGCTCCTGTGCCGCTGCCGCTGATACCTACACCGAACAACGTTGCTGGTTCTACCGTTGATAACGAGAGCGGCAGCGGCGCAAGAAGAAAGTCGATGCGTCATACGCAGCGAAATGAAGTATTTTCCGCAAACACGTGGTATGCGGTATCAAATTTGCAAAGGGAACAGCGTGCAGGAAGTCCAGAAACCTGGGTTTCTGGTTGTCCTTTTGGGTACTTTTGGGACAACGGCCAAAAGTACCTCGTCCCCGCGGGGACGAAACTCCCCTTTCCACAAGGGAGCCTTAGAAATGAAAACTCACCACAAGGAGAACCTATGAAAACCATCACCATCTACACCGACGGCGCGTGCAGCGGCAACCCCGGCCCGGGCGGCTGGGGTGCGATCCTAGAGTGGCAGGGCCACCAGAAGGAGCTGTCCGGCGGCGAGGCCCAGACCACCAACAACCGCATGGAGCTGACCGCCGTGCTGACGGCGCTGGCGATCCTCAAGGAGCCCTGCGTCGTGGAGCTGTACAGCGATTCCAAATACGTGGTGGACGCCATCGAAAAGGGCTGGCTGTACGGCTGGCAGAAAAAAGGCTGGATCAAGGCCGACAAAAAGCCCGTGCTGAATGTCGACCTCTGGCAGCAGCTGCTGCCGCTTCTGGCCCGCCACGACGTGCGCCTTCACTGGGTGAAGGGCCACGCGGAAAACGAGAAGAACAACCGCTGCGACCAGCTGGCAGTGGCCGAAAGCAAAAAGTTCAGATAAAGGCCGGATCATTCGGTAAAAAGCCGATCCGTTCACAAATCGTTTCCAATATTCATAGAAAGTTCATAACCAATTCAAGATTCCGAAAAAAATATAGGGTAGTATAGACTCATCCAAAAGGAAGCCAATCCTTATGTGATTTTTCTCTCTCTCCTAACAAAACACACAACAGGAAACGCCAGCCCATCGGGCTGGCGTTTCCTGTTTTAACTTGCCAAAAAAGGCTAGCCTTTTTTGGCAAAATAAGATTCGCTTCGACCCGCGCTTTTTCGCCCATTTATGGGCGAAAAAGCACTCTCTCCGCGCAAAGTATTTTTTGCCACGCACATGTCGCGACAAAAAATGATTTTATTTGTTCGCCGCCTTGGCGGGC
>ERZ825670.1588-NODE-1588-length-24191-cov-4.971578_pt1 | contig 24191 bp, 19 predicted proteins | sample MGYA00519929_ERZ825670 | MGnify/ENA primary metagenome ERZ825670 (study PRJEB31778, sample SAMEA3449207) | human gut metagenome | biome: human gut; feature: human-associated habitat; material: faeces | place: United Kingdom | collected 2010/2012 ...
TCGATAGTCCGGTCATTTACGGCGTCCGGGTAGAAACTTCAAATCCATATCATTTGCTATATATCGAAAACGTTATTCAATTTACTGTTTTATCGTACCAGCCGAGGAGGGAAAAGTCAAGTGCCCTTTTTCGACTTTTTTCACATTTTTTAATGCGAAATTTTGTGAACTGTTCACAAATCACCTACAAAATACCAGCCCGTCATCGCTCATGGAAGCGATTTTGGCAAGCGATTCCACGCGCATCCCCTCGGCGCGCATACGGTCGCCGCCGCCCTGGAATGCCTTCTCTATCGCAATGCCTGCGCCGACGACGCTCGCGCCCGCCTGCTCGGCCAGCGCGCGCAGACCGACGAGCGCCGCGCCCGTTGCGAGGAAATCGTCGGTTATCAGGATGCGGTCGGAGGGCTTGAGATATTCCTTGGAGACGATGACGGTGTTTGTGTTGCCGTGGGTAAAGGACTCGACCTCGACGGAATAGACGCTGTCGGAAATGTTCCTGGACTTGCTTTTCTTGGCGAAGACTACGGGGCAGCCGAATTCAAGGCCGGTCATGATCGCGAGCGCGATGCCGGAGGCTTCGATGGTCAGGATCTTGTTGACGCCCTGCCCGTCAAACAGCCGGTGCAGTTCTTTTGCCATTTCGTGCATCAGCATGGGGTCGAGCTGGTGGTTGAGAAAGCTGTCAACCTTGAGAATCCCGCCGGGCTTCACCTTGCCGTCGCGCAGTATGCGCTGTTCCAACAGTTCCATTTCAAAGTCCTCCTGGTCTTTATTTGTTTCTTATGTGGAGAAGCTGCCTGCGCGGACGCCGGAATTATCGGCGCCGACAGGTTAAACCGAAAAAAGCCCGTCGTTTGCTCGACAGGCTTGTTTCGGGTAATTTAAATATTAAATCACACAGCGCGGGTGACCTTGCCGCTGCGGAGGCAGCGAGTGCAGACGTAAACATGCTTGGGGGATCCGTCTACTATGGCCTTGACGCGCTTCACGTTCGGCTTCCAAGTACGGTTGGAGCGTCTGTGGGAGTGAGACACCTTGATGCCGAAAGCGACATCCTTCTCACAGAACTGACACTTTGCCATGGATTGAAGCACCTCCTTGCTTGTGTTTGCTGATACACAGCTTTTATATAATACCAGATGACAGCGTCAAATGCAAGAGGAATTTTAAATCTGCGCGGGATTTTTTTGTTAAAACCCTGCCGCGGAATATTTTACGCCCGGATGCGTGTGAAAGTTGTTGCCAAATGGGGCGGGATTGGTTAATATAATAGTATATAACGTGCCCGCGGGCAAACGGAGGATAAAAGCCTATGCGCAGCAAATATTCCGTAAAACTCAAGACCATTGCCGAGGAGATGGAGCTTACCCCGCTGCATACCTCCGCTGATTATGAGCAGGCTCTGATAATCACGGCGGACGTGAACCGCCCGGCCATGCAGCTCACGGGGTTTTATAACTATTTCGATCCGCATCGCCTGCAGATCATGGGGCGGGTCGAGAGTACATATCTTGACACACTCAGCCGCGAGGAGCGTCTCGCTGCATTCGAACGCTTCATGCAGTATGATATCTCCGGTCTCGTAATATGCCATGGGATGCAGCCGTTCCCGGAATGCCTTGAGATGGCGGAGAAATTTGACAGGAATGTGTTTATGACGTCGGAGGACACCTCGGAGTTTCAGGCCGACGTAATCAGCACCCTGCACAACTATCTCGCTCCGCGCATAACGACGCACGGCGTGCTCGTCGAGGTCTACGGCGAGGGCGTGCTGCTGATGGGCGACAGCGGCATCGGTAAGAGCGAGACGGCGCTGGAGCTTATCAAGCGCGGCCACCGACTCATCGCCGACGACGCGGTCGAGATAAAACGCATCGGCAAGGATACGCTCGTGGGCAGCGCGCCGGAGCTTATCCGCTACTACATGGAGCTGCGCGGCATCGGCGTTATAAACGTGCGGCATATCTACGGCGTGGGCGCGGTGAAGCCGGAGTCCGGCATCGACCTCGTCGTGAAGATGGAGCCGTGGGAGGACGGCAAAGCCTATGACCGGCTTGGCCTCACCGACGAGAACGAGAGCATCCTCGGCGTAAAGCTCCCGCTCGTGACCATCCCCGTGCGCCCAGGCAGAAACCTCGCTGTCATTCTGGAGCTTGCGGCGATGAACAACAGGCAGAAGAAGATGGGCTACAACGCCGCTGAGGCGCTGGCCGCGGAGCATGACCGCGCAATAGATGCCGGAACGCTGTGAGAAGCGAAATATAAAATAATCGGAGAACTTAAATATGGAAAATCTTGAAAACGCCATAGTAGAAATAAAAGAAAAGATGCCCGGTCTGAAGCTGCTCGAAAACGAGCCGATGAGCTCGCACTGCTCGTTCCGCATCGGCGGCCCCGTGCGGGCGCTCGCAGCGCCGAAGGACGTGACGGGGCTTTCAAAGCTCTGCCACCTGCTGAAAACGCATCACATCTCCCCGCTGCTGCTCGGCAACGGCACGAATATCCTGTTTCCGGACGAGGGGCTGAAGGATCTGTTCATAATCAGCACCGAGAATCTCACGAAGATGTTCCTCCTGCCGGACGGAGCCATATACGCGGAGGCCGGAGTGTCGCTGGCGAAGCTCGCGTCCTTCGCGCAGCAGAACGGACTGGCAGGGCTTGAGTTTGCGTCGGGCATCCCAGGCACGGTCGGCGGCGGCGTGCGTATGAACGCGGGCGCCTACGGCGGAGAACTGAAGGATGCGGTGGAAAGTGTCGTGTTCTACTTCCTGCCCGATCAGGGGCTTTACGAGATGACGAACGAAAACTGCAAGTTCGCCTACCGCAGCAGCATATTCCAACAGATGAACGCGGCCATACTCAGCGCCGTGTTCCGCCTCCAGCCCGGCAACAAGGCCGAGATATCCGCGAAAATGCGCGAGTTGAACGAGCGCCGCCGCGACAAGCAGCCGCTCGATATGCCCTCGGCGGGCAGCGCGTTCAAGCGTCCTGAGGGGCACTATGCCGCCGCGCTCATCGAGGAAGTGGGGCTGAAGGGCTATTCCGTGGGCGGGGCACAGGTCTCCGAGAAGCATTCGGGCTTCGTCGTGAACACCGGCGGCGCCACGAGCCACGATGTGTACGACCTGATGATGCATGTGCGCAACACGGTTTACAAAGAGCGGGGAGTGTTCCTCGAGCCGGAGATAATCATTCTGCCGCCGGAGTACGCGCTGGTCGATGAGGGACCCGACCTCAAGCTCAACAGCGTTCAGGTGAACGATATGAGCCGGCCGCCGGAGCCGCCGAAGGAGGGCTGAGATGCAATTTCTGATAATCACCGGACTTTCCGGCGCGGGCAAGAGCCGCGCGGCGGATATTCTGGAGGATCTTGACTACTACTGCGTTGACAATATGCCCGTGGCGCTCATGCCGCGCTTCGCGGAGCTGTGCATCGCGACCGGCGGCCGCTATGAAAAGGTCGCGCTCGTGACCGACGTGCGCGAGAAGGACGGCTTCGGCGAGCTGCTGAAAACGCTCGACCAGCTAAACGACATGGACTGCGGCTGCCGCATCCTCTACATGGACTGCGACATACGCACGCTGGTGCGCCGCTATAAGGAATCCCGCCGCCCGCATCCACTGTCGGCGCCGGGGCTTACCGTGGAGGACGCGATACGCAAGGAGGAGCAGCTCCTCGCGCCTATCCGCGAGCGCGCGGATTATATCGTCAACACCTCGAACCTCACCCTCGGCATGCTGCAGAACCGCCTGTTTTCGATATTCGTGCAGGACGGGCGCAAGCGCGATCTCGACATCACGGTGATGTCCTTTGGCTATAAGCACGGCCTGCCGATGGATGCCGACCTCGTGTTCGACGCAAGATTTCTGCCGAACCCATATTACGTTGAGGACCTGCGCCCAATGTGCGGGCTGGACAGACCCGTGCGCGATTTCGTGTTCAGCTATCAGCAGACGCGCGAGTTCATGGAGATGCTTGAGCACATGATAGAGTTCCTGCTGCCGCTGTACATAGAGGAGGGCAAGCTGGGACTCACCATTGCCATCGGCTGCACCGGCGGACGGCACCGCAGCGTCGCCATTGCCGCCGCGCTCAACGACCATCTGCTCTCCAAGGGGCTGGATTCGACCAACATAAACAGAGACGTGGACAAGTGAGGTAAACGATGTCTTTTTCTTCCGAAGCCAAGGCGGAGCTTTGCCAGCAGCGGCCGGACAAAAAATGCTGCGCGCTGGCGGAGAGCTACGGTGTGCTGCTCTACTGCAACACATTTTCGGCTCAGGAGATCCGCATCATCACTGCAAGTCCGGAGTTTGCCGCGCGGCTGCCGCGCCTGTTCAAAAGAGCCTTCGGCCTGGGCTTTGACGTTCTGCCGAAGGAGGGAACTGCCGGAAAAAGCAGCTTCAAAATAACCGACAGGGACAAGCTGAAAAAAATATTTGACGCGTTCGGCGCGGAGATAGACGGAACCGTGTCCCACCATATCAATTTCGGCGTGATAGAGGACGACTGCTGCCGCGCCTCGTTTATCCGCGGCGCATTTCTGGCCGGAGGCAGCGTGACCGATCCCGAAAAGCGCTACCATCTTGAGCTTGCGACGCCGCACCACAGTGTCAGCCGCGAGGCATATTCCGTCCTGCTGGAGCTTGGATTCACCCCGAAGGAGACGCAGCGCGGCGGGAACTGGCTGCTGTACTTCAAGCAGGCAGATTTCATCGCCGACTTCTTCACCGCAATCGGAGCACCGGGTACGGCGATGAATATAATGACCGCCAAGGTCGAAAAGGAAATGCGCAACACCATAACCCGCCGCGTCAACTGCGACTCCGCGAACGCGGACAAGGTCGTCGCCGCGGCGCAGGAGCAGATCGACGCGATACGCCGCATCGTGCGCGAGTACGGCATCGACGCGCTGCCGGAGCCGCTGAAGGACGCCGCGCTGCTGCGCATAGCGAATCCCGAGGCGAGCCTCGCCGATCTTGCGACGCTGTCCTATCCGCCGGTGACCAAGAGCTGCCTTTCGCACAGGCTGAAAAAAATAATGTCGTTCAAGCCGGAGGAGTAAGCATGGCTTTCGTTCATTTACATGTGCATACCGAGTATTCCCTGCTGGACGGAGCCTGCCGCATCGAAAAGCTTGTAAGCAAGGCGAAGGAGCTGGGGCAGACGGCGCTTGCGATAACCGACCACGGCGTCATGTACGGCGCGGTCGTGTTCTATAAGACCTGCCAGGCCGAGGGCATCAAGCCCATAATCGGCTGCGAGGTGTATGTCGCGCCGCGGAACATGTCCGACAAGGAGCACGGCATAGACAACAACTATTCGCACCTTATCCTCCTGTGCAGAAACGAGCAGGGCTACAAGAATCTCTGCTACCTCGTCAGCATGGCTTTCACTGAGGGCTTCTACATCAAGCCACGCATCGACTGGGCGATCCTGCATCAGCATTCCGAGGGGCTTATCTGCCTCTCCGGCTGCCTTGCGGGTGAGATACCGCAGAAGATTATCCATGGCGATTACGAGGCCGCGAAGGCGAAGGCGCTCGAGCTGCGCGATCTGTTTGGCGAGGACAACTTTTATCTTGAGATACAGGATCACAACATCCCAGAGGAGCGGCAGGCTGCGCAGGGGCTTATACAGATCCATAAGGAGACCGGCATCCCGCTTGCGCTGACGAACGACGCGCACTATATCGAGAAGGCCGACGCCTATTATCAGGACGTGCTCATGTGCATCCAGATGGGCAAAACGGTCGATGATCCGAACCGTATGCGCTTTGAGTCGCAGGAGTTGTATCTGAAGAGCGAGGAGGAGATGCGAAAGCTCTTCCCCGATTGGCAGGAGGCCGCCGACAACACCGTCAGCATCGCCGAACGCTGTAACTATGACTTTGAATTCGGTCACTATCACCTGCCGCGCTTCAAGCTGCCGGAGGGTGAGAGCGACAGCTATGAATATCTGAAAAAGCTCTGCGAGCAGGGCTTCGCGGAGCGCTACCCTGACAAGCCGGAGGTGCATAAGCAGCTCGACTATGAGCTGAGCATGATAAACAAGATGGGCTTTGTGGACTATTTCCTCATCGTCTCCGACTTTATCGGCTATGCCAAGCGCAGCGGCATTCCGGTCGGCCCCGGCCGCGGGAGCGCCGCGGGCAGCGTCGTGTCCTACTGCCTGCATATAACCGAGGTAGACCCGATAAAATACAGCCTCTTCTTCGAACGCTTCCTGAATCCGGAGCGTGTGTCAATGCCGGATATCGACGTTGATTTCTGCGTCAACCGCCGCGGCGAGGTCATCGACTACGTCAACCGCGTCTACGGGCATGATCATGTCGCGCAGATCGTGACCTTCGGCACCATGGCCGCGCGCGGCGCGATACGCGACGTCGGGCGCGCCCTGTCCGTCAGCTACGCGGAGACGGACGCCGTTGCAAAGCAGGTGCCGTCCGGCCCCAGCGCGCTGAACATCACGCTCGATGAGGCGATCAGCCTTTCAAAGCCGCTCAAGGAAATGTACCAGAGCGACCCGACGCTCAAGCACCTTATCGACGTCGCCAAGGCGCTGGAGGGTATGCCACGGCACGCGTCCACGCACGCCGCCGGCGTCGTCATCACGGAGAAGCCGGTGTATGAGTATGTACCGCTCTCGACGAACGACGGCAACCCCGTGTGCCAGTACCAGATGACGACGCTTGAGGAGCTGGGGCTTCTCAAGATGGACTTCCTAGGGCTAAGAAACCTCACCGTGCTTGACGACGCGGTCAGGCTCGTGCAGAAGACCGTTCCGGATTTCCGCATAGAGGACGCGCCGGAGGACGATAAGGCGACCTATGAGATGCTCGCCGCCGGACGCACGAGCGGCGTGTTCCAGCTTGAAAGCACGGGCATGACCGGCGTCTGCGTGGGTCTCAAGCCCAAGAGCATTGAGGACATCACCGCGCTTATAGCGCTCTACCGCCCCGGCCCGATGGACTCGATACCGCGCTTTCTCGAGTGCTCCGTGCATCCGGAAAAAGTCAGCTACAAGCATGAGCTGCTGCGCCCTATCCTCTCCGTCACCTACGGCTGCATCGTGTATCAGGAGCAGGTCATAGAAATTTTCCGCCGCCTAGCGGGCTTCTCGCTCGGTCAGGCCGATATGATCCGCCGCGCGATGAGCAAAAAGAAGCACAAGGTCATCGATGCGGAGCGCGTCGCGTTCATTCACGGCGACCCGAGCCGCGGCATTGCGGGCGCTATCGCAAACGGCGTGCCGGAGAGCGTCGCCAACAGCATCTATGACGAGATACTGGACTTCGCGAGTTACGCCTTCAACAAGGCGCACGCGGTGAGCTACGCCATCGTCGCCTACCGCACGGCATATATGAAGCGGCACTATCCGCAGCAGTATATGGCGGCGCTGCTGACGTCCGTGCTTGAAAGCAGCACGAAGGTCGCGGAGTATATCGCGGAGTGCCGCGAGCTGGGCATAAAGCTGCTGCCGCCGGACGTGAACGAATCCGACGCGAACTTCACCGTCGCGGGGGAGAACATCCGCTTCGGCCTCGTTGCCATCAAGGGCATCGGCTGGGGCGCGATCGAGGAGCTCGTCGCCGAGCGGCACGAGAACGGGCTGTTCACAAGTTTTGAGGATTTCTGCAAGCGCATGTCCGGCAAGGAGCTGAACCGCCGCGCGGTGGAAAATCTCATCCGTGCGGGCGCATTCGACGGCATGGGCTATAAGCGCAAGGCGCTGCTTCAGATCGCGGGCGCGGTCATCGACAGCATAAGCCAGGCCGCGCGCGACAATATTGCCGGACAGTACGATCTCTTCGGCGATTTCGAGGCGCAGTCCGAGGCGTCGCCGCAGACGATACCGATACCGGACGTCGAGGAATTCAGCGCGCGCGACAAGATGATGATGGAAAAGGAAGTGACCGGTCTGTACCTGACCGGCCACCCGATGGACGAATACCGCGACGCTGTGCGCAAGGTCGGCGCGGTGCCGATCGGCGCGATACTCGGTGACTTTGCCGCCGATGACGGGCCGCAGCGCTTTGCCGACAACCAGTACGTCACCGTGGCGGGCGTCATCTCCACGATGAGGACGCGCACCACGCGCAATAATTCGCTCATGAGCTATGTCCAGCTTGAGGACGACACCGGCACGATCGAGATGATCGCCTTCCAGAAGGTCATCGACACCTGCGGCTCGCTGCTGCGGGAGAATAACGCCGTCATCGTGCGCGGGCGCATCTCCGTGCGCGACGAGAAGGAGCCGCAGCTCATGGCGGACACGCTCTATAATATCGGCGACATGGCGTACATGCCGCGGGAGCGGAGTGCGCCGCGCGAAGAGATCAGGAAGGATCAGAAGCTGTGGGTAAAGCTCCCCGCGAGGGACGATCCGCGGCTGCACCGGATAGAGCTGCTGCTGACGATGTTCCCCGGCGAACAGCAGATGGTGATATTCTGCGAGCGGGAGCAGAAGCGGCTCGCCGCCCGCTGCGTTATCCACCGCGCCCTCGTGCAGGAGCTGCGCGACATGCTGGGCGACGGCAACGTCGTCGTAAAATAGAAGATAAGATCAAAACCGGCTGACGGAGGAATTTTCTCCGTCAGCCGGTTCTGTTATGCGTATATCCGCAGAGTCTCGTTATAGACCTTCATAATATCGTGTAGCACGTCAAACTGCGTGAAATCGTTGTGGTAGGCGATGTTTATCTCCCGCATCATGCTCAGATTCTCAACGGGCAGAACCGCTATCTTGCCCTTTTTCAGCTCGTCTAGACACACGCTTCTGGCGAGGATAGAGACTCCGAAGTCCCGCCGGATAAGATCCTTTATCGTCGCCATGTTGTCTATCTCAAGCACGACGTTGAAGTCGCTTATGCTCATGTTGTTGCTCTCAAGGTGGGCGACGAACAGGTTGCGCGTGTTGGAATCCGGCAGACGCAGGATCATGCGCTCCTTCTTCAGCTCGTTGAGCGTGACCATGCTCCGCTTTGCGAACGGGTGGTTTACCGACACCGCAAGCACGAGATAATCCGTATCGAGCAAAAGATAATGTATGTTCGGGTCGGCTATCCGCCCCTCGACGATTGCGAGATCAAGCTCATAGGTGTTCAGCATAGTATAAAGATTACTTATAGTGTCAGTAATCATTTTAATGCTTATGCCCTCGTTTGCAGCGCAGTATTTGGCCAGCGCTTCGGCGATGGGGTTGCTCTCCGCCGTGTGCGTCACGCCTATTGTGAGATGCGTTGTCAGGCGGCGGCTGTCGCGCAGATCCTGCCGCAGGTTATTGTACAGCCCAAGCATTTTCTTCGCGCATTTTACGACCTCTTCGCCCTGCTTTGTCACTACGAGCTGGCCGTTTATACGCTCAAAAATGCGCACGCCGAGTTCCTGCTCCAGCGCCTTTATATGCTGGCTGACGGCAGGCTGGGTGATGGACAACTGCTGCGCCGCCTTGGTATAGCTTTTTAGCTCCGATACTTTGAGCAGGGAGAGAAGCTTTTGATCAATCATACAAATTCACCATAAGATAATTTTATAGATATAAATAAAAATATAATTTGACTTTATGAGCCGGCTGAATATAATGGTAACATTCCAAGCAGCTTATGTCAAGGCAAATCAGGGGGGCGATGCCGGTGAAGCCTGACAACGCAAAAAATCCATATACTTCGCCGGCAATGCGCGCCGCGCTGAACCTGTACGGCCTGCGCAACGACGAGAGCGTCTGTACTGCCGAATTGCGGCTGGATAAGGAAGACCTGCTGCCGCGCGAGATAAGGCTGCTTTTGCTGAGATACAGAAAGGGTGAAGAGCTATGACGCTCTGCGAATACTTTAACGGCCAGTTTTCGCTGGCTCAGAATATTGATTTTTTCATACGCATACTTGCGGCCTGCTTCTGTGGCGCCTGCATAGGCTTTGAGCGGAGCAAGCGGTTCAAGGAGGCGGGCGTACGCACGCACATAATAGTCTGTTGTGCCGCCGCGCTCATTATGATAATCTCAAAATACGGCTTCGCCGACCTGACGGCGGCGGACGGCGCGGTCTACAATGGAACGCGCGGCGCTGACCCTGCGCGCGTGGCGGCGCAGGCGGTCAGCGGCATCAGCTTTCTCGGCGCGGGCGTGATATTCAAAAACGGCAACACCGTCAAGGGACTGACCACCGCTGCCGGCATCTGGGCGACGGCGGCCATAGGTCTCGCGGTAGGTGCCGGAATGTACTGGGTCGGGCTTTTCGTAACGCTGCTTATCGCGGTGTTTCAGATATCCATGCACCGCTTTACCGTCGGCGCGGATTCCTTCTGCACGAGCCGTGTGCAGTTCACGGTGTCGAATGGGGAGGAGTTTGCGGCGGAGCTGCAAACTCAGCTTGACAAGTGGCGTGCGCGCGTTGTGAGCAGCGAACTGAGCCGCGACGGAGACGGAAACCTGTGCTATGACCTGACGCTGAAAACGACGCATTGCATCGAGCTTGACGATATAATGCAGTTTATGACCGAACATAAAGAGATAATCCGCGCTGAGGGGGTGCCGGTGGCGTAGCCGGCTCGGCCGGAGGGAAAGGAGCCGCGCATGGAGCCGCAAGTGAATTATGACCAGCGATACAGCGGGCTTCTGACCGTTTACAGGCTTCGCAGCTTTGCCGCGGCGGCCGTGGAGCTGAGCCTGACGGCCCCGGCGGTCTCCAAGCAGATACGCTCCCTTGAAAGCGATCTTGGCCGCCCGCTGTTTATCCGCAGCGGCAGCAGGCTTATTCCAACCAGAGCCTGCGAAGCGATAGTGCCGTTCGCGGAGAAAATAGATGCCCTGTGCGTCCGGATGCAGCAGGAGCTGGCCTCAACGGATCGCAGTGTCCGCCACCTCGTCGTCGGGGTGACGCCGAGCGCGGAGAGCAGCGCGATCTCGCAGGTGTTGACCCGGTACGCGTCGGAGCATAATGATACGCAGATAACGATAGTGTCAGAGGGCAGTGCGGCGCTGCATGACATGCTTCAGGCCGGGGCGATAGATCTGGCGGTCGTTGACGGCGGCTTCAGCGCAGACGGCTTCAATTCGATACTGCTCGACACGGATCACCTTGTAGTCGCGGTATCGAACGAAAATCCGCTTTCCGAGAAAAGCTTTGTGCGCCTGTCCGAACTGCGGCATGAACGGCTCATCCTGTGCGCGCCCGGCTCCGGCACGAGGAATCTTTTTGAGGCACATCTGAAAAGCGCCGGTATGCAGATCGGCCAGTTCAATGTGATGATGGAACTGGACAGCATATCGACGATAAAAAAGCTCGTCGGCGATAACTATGGCGTGTCGGTGCTGCCGAACAAGGTGTGCGCCCGCGATGCGGAAGCGGGGCGCTTTCGCATAAAGCCGATAGCGGACATGAACATGGCGCGGCAGATACATATGTTTTACCGGCCGGAGCTCCGCTGTGAAGAGCTGTTGGGCGATATACAAAGACTGTATTATGAGGTTATGAGCAATTAAAAAACCGACAGAACGCAAGCTCTGTCGGTTTTGACTTATTTCAGCTCGTAGAGCTTGGAGTATTTTTCCTCCAGATAGCTCAGGTAGTAATCCGGGTTCAGGCTCTCGCCGGTGATGTGGCGTATCCACTCGTCGGGATCCATGACGGACGCGCAGGAGAACACGTACTCGCGCAGCCAATCCGCGACCTTGCTCAGCTCGCCGCGCTCGACGGCGGCGAACACGTCGAAGTCCTTCTGCATCGTGCGCAGGATCTGCACGCCGTAGGCGTTGCCGAGCGCGTAGGATGGGAAGTAGCCGAACATGCCCGTCCAGTGGACGTCCTGAAGGCAGCCGCCCGCGTCGTTCGGCACGTCGATGCCGAGGTATTCTTTATATTTCGCGTTCCACAGCGCGGGGATCTTGTCGACCGTGATATCGCCGTTTATGAACGCCTTCTCCAGCTCGTAGCGGATGAGGATGTGCAGGCTGTATGTCAGCTCGTCGGCCTCTGTGCGGATAAGGCTGGGGCGGGCGATGTTGACGGCTTCGTACAGCTCGCGCTCGCTCACGTCGGACAGGTTGCCGCTTATCTCAAGCAGCTTCGGATATACAAAGTGGATGAACGCCTCGCTGCGGCCTATGAGGTTTTCGTAGAAGCGGGAGATCGTCTCGTGCATGGCGTTGGACATGGCGTTCGCGGCGTGGTTGGCGTAGAACTCCTGCGGCTCGTTCTGCATGAACAGCGCGTGGCCGCCCTCGTGCAGCGTGGAGAAAATGTTTGATATGAAGTTGTCCTCGAAATAGTGCGTCGTGACGCGGACGTCATTCGCGCCGAAGTTCGTCGTGAAGGGGTGCTCGGTCGTCATGAGCACGAGCGCGCTCTCGCGCAGCCCCTCTATCCGGAGCAGGTACTTCGAGAATGCCTCCTGCTCAGGGATCGGGCAGCTGCGTGTCAGGAAATCCTCGCGGATGGGCTTGCCCTCGGCGACGATGCGCTTCATCAGCGGCACGATGCGCTCCTTCAGCGCGCCGAAGAACGCGTCGAGCTGGACGTGGTCGTTACCCTTCTCGTAATCGTCGAGCAGAGAGTCGTAATATGTGGGCTTCTTCTCATCGCGCAGGTCTATGCTGCGGCGGGTGAAGTCGATGAGCGTGGCCATCGAGTCGCGGTAGAGCGAGAAGTCGGCGGCTTTCTTGGACGCGAGCCATTCGCCGTAGGCCTTGCTGGAAGCAAGATTCATCTCGTAGGCAAACTTTGCGCTCTCGTTCTTGGACTTGATATACTCGTCATATTTGTGCTCGACCGCCTTTTTCTGCACCTCGGTCAAGCCCTCGGAATCCTCGTGCAGCTCGCAGATGAGCTTCACGTACTTTTTGGAGTGCATCAGCTTGTGGAACTGGCGTCCGATGGTCGCCATATCCTCACCGGCCTGCGCGATGCCCTCTTCGGGCGCGCAGCACTCCATATCGAAACCGACCTTGCCGATGCAGCGGGCATAGGCTTCCATCTCGTCGAGCAGCGCAAAGAGCTGCTTAAGCTTTTTCCGGTTATTCTTTGCGTTATCCATGTTATATCTCCATGTCAACTGATACTACTTGTTCTCACCTGAGAAATACTGGCACAGATGGCGCAGACAGCACTCTGCGCAGTTCGGCTTGCGCGCATCGCACACGGCGCGGCCGTGCAGCACGATGCAATGGCAGAAGTCGGACGAGTGCTCCGGCGGAAGTATCTTCCGCAGCTCCATCTCAATCTTGACCGGATCCTTCAGGTTATCCACAAGCCCCAGCCGGTTCGAGATACGGATGCAGTGCGTATCGACGACCGTGGAGCCGGGCACCTTGAACACATCGCCGAGAATCAGATTTGCCGTTTTCCTGCCGACCCCGGGCAGCGCGGTCAGCTCCTCCATAGTCCGCGGCAGCTCGCCGCCGTATTTCTCGAGCAGAACGTTTGCGCAGGCGACGATGTCCCGCGCCTTCGCGCGGTAGAATCCGCAGGAGTGGACGTATCTCTCGACCTCCTCGACGTCCGCTGCGGCGAAGGCCTCAAGCGTCGGGAAGCGCTCGAACAGCGCGGGGGTTATCTTGTTCACGCGCTCGTCCGTGCACTGCGCGGCGAGCCGCACCGAAAACAGCAGCTCGTAGTCCTTGCGCCAGTCGAGCGTGCAGTCCGCCTGCGGATACTCGGCCAGCAGAAGCCGCACTATTTCGTTTACCTGCTCCTGTGTGCGCATAAGCTTACCTCTTATTTTTATAATAGTATAATGGTAATGGTCAGTAAAAAAGCAAAGTCGGCGCGGCTTTATCGCGCCGACTTTTATTGATTTATCTGCTTGCAGTGACGGTTCCGCTGGCGACTATGTCGGTCAGGTCAACGTCGCTGTACTTTCCGCCGAAGTGCCATGTGACACTCAGCGGCAGGCTGATGGACTCGCCGGAGGAGATGTTCACGGTGAAGGTCTTGCTGCCGAAGGGGGTGTTCAGCGCGCTCTTGCCGTCGTAATCCACGGCGGGGCTGGCCATGGTCGCGGTGCTGCCGTTGAGATCAACGGTGACTGCGCCGGGAACCTCAACGAGATGCAGGCTGTAAGAGTCAAGGCTGACCTTGACCGTTACCTCGGCCTGAGAACCGCTCACGGAGCTGATGCTCCAGTCAACGCGGATGTTCATCGGCACACCCGTGTTGGAAGAGAAGCTGCCGGAATTGAGAAGCTTGTTAGGCTCCGGAGTCGGCGCGGGGGTGGGAGTGGGCGTAGGAGTGGGCGTCGGCGTCGGGGTAGGCGTGGGAGCCGAGGACGGCGTGGGGGTCGTCGCCGTGCCGGTGCTGCCGGAGCTGCTGCCGTCGCCGGTCGTACCGCCTGTGTTCGGCGTGCCGACGACTATCTGCGGCTCCATCGAACCTGATACGTCGGCAGCCGGAGGTTCGGCCGCATTATCCTTGCTTGTCAGCCAGAAGCAGATGAGCGCAACGGCCAGAAGGAAAAATACTATGAACAGAACCGCAGCAAATTTGCCTTTTTTCATTATTGATTCAGTCCTTTCATTAGGAGTAATTACAATTATACAGCAAAAGGCGAAAAATGTCTACCATGGGCGGCGCGGACAGGTGTGAATTATGTTTCTTAAGGAGCGGCGCGGGTGGAACGCGGCACGCCATATTTTGGCATGCCGGTGCATTCTGCCCACAATATACAGATGGAACATGATGAAACGACCGATCTTTTGTCAAAAATGCCTCATTTGGTTGACAAGTTGTGGCAGTTGGTGTAAAATCTTAAAAAACATAAGATATTCGTTGGACTGCGGCCTGACGGTTCTATTGCAGCATGTTTCCGGTAAGAAGCGACAGGTTGAAGGGAGCTGATTCACATCGACGTGATTGAGGAGACTACGGTAGAGAGTTATACTCCTGCCGCGGTGATTCTTCCTTATGAGGTAACAGGAGAATACTATGTGGAGGAGCGCTGGGCGAGCTTGACGCTAAGCCGGTATACTCCTTTTTTAAGCGCTTTTTTGATATAGTGCTTTCGCTTTTCGCACTTATCGTGCTGCTTATCCCGATGCTTATCATAGCGGTCATTGTAAAGCTGACCTCGCCAGGAAGCGTCCTGTATAAGCAGGAGCGGCTCGGCAAGGACGGCGTGAGCTTTGAGATAATAAAGTTCCGTTCGATGTACGCCGACGCTGAGAATAACGGCGCGCAGTGGTCCGACGGCGAGAACGACGAGCGGATAACCCCGTTCGGCAAGTTCCTGCGGCGTACCAGAATGGACGAGCTGCCTCAGTTCGCGCAGATACTGACCGGTAAGATGAGCCTTGTCGGCCCGCGACCGGAGCGCGAATGCTTCTACGAAAAGTTCGAGACCTACATACACGGCTTCAGCGAGCGTCTGAAGGTCAAGCCGGGACTCACAGGGCTGGCGCAGGTCTCCGGCGGTTACGATCTGCGGCCGGAGGAGAAGGTAGTGTACGATATCGAGTACATAAAGAAGCGCTCGCTTTGGCTCGACCTGAAATGCATACTGCTCACAGTGCGCATAATCTTTTCTCATAATGGAGCAAGATAAATGACTGGCGGAATCCTTGGCGGTACGACTGCTTCAGTAAAACTACATTTAATAAAAGGGAATCTGAACTTTTGAGAAAATTCAGGTTCCCTTTTATTATCAAAAGAGCAGTACCAACTCAATTTGGTACTGCTCTTTAAGCCTTGGATTTATTACTTGTTCTCCATGTTTACGGCGCCGGAGAGGTCAACGGAGGTGGAACCTTCGTCTTCCTGCTCGAAGACGTAGTCCTTGCCGGGGAGGATCGCGTTGAGGCCGATGCCGACGATGGAGGCGACAGCGAGGCCGGAGAGACTCACGATGCCAATCTGGATGCTGCCGGAGTAGCTGATGCCGATCGCAAGAACGAGTATGAGCGCGGCGACGATGACGTTTCTGGTGTTGGTGAAGTCGACCTTGTTCTCAACAACGTTGCGCACACCGACTGCGGAGATCATACCGTAGAGGATGAGGGACACGCCGCCGATGGTCGCGGTGGGCATTGCGGAGACGAGAGCAGCAAACTTCGGGCAGAAGGAGACGAGGATCGCGAAGCAGGCTGCGATGCGGATGACGCGGGGGTCGTAGACCTTGGACAGCGCGAGGACGCCGGTGTTTTCACCGTAGGTGGTGTTCGCGGGGCCGCCGAAGAGTGCTGCCAGGGAGGTTGCCAGACCGTCGCCGAGGAGGGTGCGGTGGAAGCCGGGGTCAGACATGAAGTTCTTGCCGACGGTGGAGGATATTGCGCAGATGTCGCCGATGTGCTCGACCATGGTGGCGAGGGACAGGGGGACTATGGTGAAGACCGCGGACCAGAGCAGAGAGGAGTCAACCTCGCCAGCGAAGAGGCCGAACATGGTGTGGTTCCAGTGAACGGGAAGGCCGATCCATGCTGCGTTGGAGACTGCTTCGGAGACGGCAGCGCGCTCTGCGGGGTCAACGATGAGTGCGAAGATGTAGGAGCCGAGGACGCCGAGGAGGATGGGGATGATCTTGATCATGCCCTTGCCCCAGATGTTGGCCACGATGATGACCGCGATGGCCACCAGTGCCAGCCACCAGTTGGTGGAGGCGTTGCCGATGGCGGTGCCGGACAGGTTCAGGCCGATCAGGATGATGATAGGGCCGGTGACGATGGGCGGGAAGAAGCGCATGACCTTCTTGGCGCCCACCAGCTTGAACAGCAGGGCCAGCACCAGATACAGCAGGCCCGCGATCACCACGCCGCCCAGCGCGTAGGGCAGCTTTTCCTCACCGGTCATGCCGGCGAACTTGCCGGCGTCCAGCGCGGCGACTGCCTGGAAGCCGCCCAGGAAGGCGAAGGAGGAACCCAGGAAGGCGGGCACCTTAAACTTGGTGCACAGGTGGAACAGCAGCGTGCCGAGACCTGCGAACAGCAGCGTGGTCTGGATGGACAGGGGCAGGCCGTAGGAGCTGACCAGAATGGGCACCAGAACGGTGGCGCCAAACATGGCGAACAGGTGCTGCAAGCCCAGCAGCAGCATACGGGGGACGCCCAGCTCTCTGGCGTCGTAGATGGCCACGTGGCCCAGTTCTTTCTTCATGACGTGATTCCTCTCTTTCATTTGTCTTGTATGTGAATTTACTTACCAAACTGTGTGGGCTTTTCCCGGCCGCAGGCCGAAAAAAAAGACCGATGAAAAACATCGGTCAAAAAACGATATCAACAATAGAAACAAAAACAGTGGGAGCGGCTTTGCACTTGGTCTTACGGATGATGGTCATGGCGCGTTCCCCCTCTCAAAATTTTCTTGCTTATTATATCGGCACTTTCCTCAAAATGCAAGCTTTTTCTTTTCCAAACATCTGACAGATTTTATCCACTATCTTCGTGGACATTGCACAAATCCATCGGTGGTGCTTATGGCTGTGATAAAGGAGCGGGGTGCCCCGCTCCGTTATTGTTCATTTCGTGATATCCTCGTCTAGCAGCGTCAGGGCAACGGGACGGCCATCCTCATACACCAGCCGCCAGCAGGCCTGATACTCGTCCCAAGGGACGCAGGAGTAGACGTACTGTCCGTCGCCGGTCAGGCTGTACCACTCCGCGTCCGTGTCCGCCGTCAGTTCCCACGTTTCGCCGGTGCGCAGGTCAGCGGCGTATACAGTGGTATCATTGTGATACAGGGCGAAATCGTCGCCGCAGGCATAATAATTGGCGACAGGCAGCGTCACCGTCCGGTCACCGGCGGGTGCGGCGATGTAATAGGTGTCGGTGGAGGTCTGGTGGCTGCACAGGAACCACAGGGCGTCCCCCACCCTGTCGGGATAGGCGTCCACCGCGACGCTATCCGGCAGCAGGGACACGCCGTTTTCCCGCAGGTCATAGCGCTCGCTTTCGCCATCCAGCGGTACCAGCTTCAGCTGCCGCTCGCCCACCCGGAAGTGCCGTTGGGAGAACATGTGCGTGTCGTAGTAGCCATAATCGGTGGGCGGCGTGACCTCCTGTCGATCTCCGCCGGTTTTGCCGTCCAGCAGCAGCTGATAGCTCCTGTCCGTTTTCCGGTCATACACCGTCACCACCACGTCATCGCCGTACAGCGACAGGTGGAGGTTGGTGCAATCCCCGCCGCCGCGATACAGCAGCGTTCGCTTTTTTGCGGCATGATCCAATACACACAGTGATTTTCCACTAATATAATACACACCGTATTCATTTACCTGATAGCTGTTGTACCAGAAGGTGCTGAGCATCTGCTGGCGCTCCCCCGTCTCCGGGTCGTAGCGGTACAGGCCACGGTGGCGGACGTGGTAGTAGTAATCGCCGTCCACCACCGTGCCGATGGAGGCGGCGCAGCCGGTGCGAAGAAAATCGAGATAGTCAAACCGCCGGGCCGTCCAGATACCCAGCACTACAAGGCACAGACAGGCGGCTGTCACCAGCCAGCGCCGCCAGCGGTGAGGCCGCTTCAGCTTCGGGTCGCGGGCGTCCTGCACGGCGGCGTCGTCCACTTCGCCGATGGCGTAGAGCAATGTTTCCGGTTTCATAACAGGCCCTCCTGTTCCAACGTTTGGCGCAGCTGCTGGCGGATGCGGTACAGCATGGATTTTACCTTGCTGGTGGAAAAACCGAAGCGGATGGCGATCTCCGCCACGCTGTCCAGATACCAGTAGCGGCAGAGGAACACCCGGCGCTCCGCCTGGGGCAGAGCCAACACGAAATCGTTGATCCGTGCCGCCAGCTCGGTGGCCTCCAGCTCCCGCTGCACGTCGCCGCTGCCGTCTACACACTGGCTCAGCTCCTCCAGCGCCAGCGCCGTCTCGTCGCCGAAGCGCTTTTTGGCACGGGCGGCCTCCCACCGCTTCAAAGAGATGCGGCGGGTCAGCTTGCCCAGAAAGCCCGACAGCCGTTCGGGCCGGTGGGGCGGCATGGCGTTCCACGCGCCCAGCCACGTGTCGTTGACGGATTCCTCCGCGTCCTGCTCCTGACGCAGGATGTTCCGGGCGATGGACAGGCAGTAGGGGCCGTATTTCTCCTGACTCCGGTCAATGGCCTGCGGGTCACGCGCCCAGTACAGGGACACGATCTGCTTATCCTCCATGGGCTTCCCTCCCCTCTTATCCTTCTACTCCGGAAAAATGCCCGGCGGTTGCAGCTTGGCGGCAAATTTTTTGCTTCCAGTATAAAAACAGGGCCAAACGGCACGCCGTCCAGCCCTTTTCGTTTTACAAAATAATTGTTTTGTTTCCAGAAATCGCCTTTTATCGGATCTTCAGCACGGCGGAAACGGAGAGATCCAGCACCTTTTCCACCTCGCTCATGACGGCGGGGGTACCGCTCTGCCGGTGCTGCTGCAAAATCAGGAACAGCGGGCCAAACAGCACGGCGTTGATGTAGGCCACGTTGTCGGTTTTCATCAGGCGGCGGGCGATGACCTCCTGATACACCGCCATCAGCGGCGGGGAGGGCAGGCTGTTCTCCTGCAGTGCTTCAGCCGTGACGAACTCCGGCGCATTGACCACCGACAGGAAGAAATGGGCCTCCTGCGGGTGGGCCAGCAATGTCTGGGCCAGCTGGCGCAGGCCGAAAAACAGCATTTCGCCGGGGGTGCGGCCCATGTCGATGGCCTGCTGCAAGCCCTCCTGCAAGCCCTGCCACACCTGCGCATAGATGCACGAGAGCATGTCGGTCTTGTCCTTATAGTACACGTAGGGAGTGCCGGAGCTGATGCCCGCCCGCTTGGCCAGCTTGTCAAAGGACAGGGCGGCAAGACCCTCCTCCATGGTGATCTGGAGGACGGTTTGGATGACTTTATCCCGTTTTGCTGTATCAATCGTTCTCATGGTTATGATAATAAACGTTTATTCACTTATTGTCAAGACCCTTTTCGGCAAAATTTTCAAAAAGAGGAGCGGGGCAAAACCCCGCTCTTCCTTTTCAGTTGCCCTGTTTCGCTTGGCCCATCAGCACCAGCTGGTCGATGCGGTTCGCTTCCCGGTTCTGCATGGCCTCCTTCCAGGTCTCCCGATAGGTCGCTTCGGAATCGTAGAAGGACACCATCAGGGTTTTCGGGAGAACTGTTCCTGTGGCGGAGACGGCGGCACTGTAACGCACATGGCAGAAGTGACCGTCCACCGTTTCCAGCTGCCACTCCGCGCCGTTGACGGCGGCGTCCTCCGGGATCTCCCTGCTGGACAGTTGGCGATAGAACTGCTCCTCATCTGTGAAGCCGCCGCACAGCAGCCCCGCCAGTTGGATAGGCTTCTGCCAATCCTCCCAGCGGAAGGAGGTGCCCTCCCCAGCCGCTTCCACATACGTCACCCGCAGGACTCCCTTATCTCCGTCTCGAACGCTGCTGTTGACGCCGCATAGGGGCAACGCCGCGCCATCGCTGCCGCGCAGCGTGTACTTGATGTGGTGCTCCTCGGCAGAGTACGTCTCATTCGGCGAGATGGCCAACGGCATATCCAGCTGCCGCACTGCCTGCTCCACCTTTTCCGCCATCAGGGGATAGCCGTTGGGCGCCACCGACACGGTGATGGGCGGGCGGGGCAGCAGCCCCTCGGCATCCCGCGGAATGCCCCGCTGCTGGTCGGTGGTGAGACTCTGCCACGCCTGCGTGTAGACAGCTTCCGCCTTCTGGTAGACCGCCAGCAGCGTGCCGGTATAGCCCTCGGCATACGCGCCGTCCAGTCCGTCGATATTCAGCAGCAGCGCACGGCACTGTTCAACTGTCAGGTTATTTCCCTTTACATAGTCTGTCAGCTGGGATACCAGCGCCCCGCTGTCGTTGCCATTCTGACCGTAGATATCCCAGCGGAAGCCGCCGTCAGGGAAACGGGTAAAGAAGGTCGCGGCATCGGGAACGGACTCCTTGGAGCGGGCGATGTTCTTCTTCATCTGCCACGCCCAGCCGGAGAGAGCGCTGATGATCTCGTCGCCGGTCATGTCTCCGGTGTAGGCGGCGTTTGCCTCCCTGTTGATCCACAGCAGGGCGTCGGTGCCGCTTTCGACGGTCAGCGTGCCGCTGCTCCAGCTGTGGAGGGTGATGGAGGGCGTACTGCCGGTCAGCTCCGCCTTTCCGTAGCGGGCGATCCAGCGGTTGTCGCTGGCCAGCTGGAAAAAGCCCTGCCCCACCGTGTCAGGCTCCGGCACGTCCACGATATCCACCTCTGTGGGCAGACGGAACTCCGAGGCCAGCAGCGCGTGAGCGCTCTCGGTATCATAGCCCAGAATGTTCTCGGGCGGCGTGGTGTCGCTGGGAGTAAAGGCAGCATGCACCACGATCATATAGTCGGCGTTTTGGGCGATATCGGGCTGCTTTTCCAGCTTTCGGCAATCAAACTCCGGCAGGCCGCCGCCCAAGTCCGCCGCCACCGCCAGCAGCACAATGTCGTCGCCCGCCGCAGCCTGCCGTTTTTCGCCGTCAGTATAGGCGGCAAAGGCGGTATCCTTGGGCATCTGCTTCAAATCGTCCGAGAGATCCCCGTAGCCGCCGTAGGCGTCCGTGGCGGCCCAGAGGGAGAACGTAAGCCGCATTTGCTCATTACGCTCCGGCTGCGTCAGCTGGACGCTCAGCTCGTTGACATAGCGGCTCATGGTCAGCAGTTGGGTGGTGCGGCACTGGCCGTTCTGCCAGATCTCGGCGTAAATATTGGCATCCAGCGCCGCTTCCTGTGTGTCTACGGTGAAGTCTGCGCGCCAGGTGGAGATGATGTTCTCCTTCTCCACGAAGGTCAGCGTACCCTTGCTGCCGCCGGACACGGGATCGGTCAGGAAGCAGACGGCCACCACGATGCAGGCGATAATGGCCGCCAGAATCACCCAAAAGGCGGGCTTTTTGTACTGCAAAACCGCCTTGATACGGCTCTTGACCCCCTCCTCGCCAAAGGCTACGGGGCAGGCCAGCACCATCCGCCGCCCCTGACTGCACTGGAGCAGGGCGTCGGAGTAGGCTTTCTTTTCGTTCCTATCCAGACGGCGTACCACGCACTGGTCGCAGGCCGTTTCAATATCCCGGCAGAACAGCCAGTAGGCCAGCCACACCAGCGGATTGAACCAGTGCGCCGCCAGCAGCACGTAGCCCAGCGGCTTCCAGACGTGGTCGCCCCGCCGCAGATGAGCCTGCTCGTGGGCCAGCACGTAATCCAGCTGCGCCCCGTCCATGCCGCTGGGCAGATAGACCCGGGGACGGAACAGGCCCAGCAGGAACGGCGACGTTACCGCGTCGCACACCCAGATATTATCCCGCAGGCGCATGGCCTCCCGCACACGAAGGCGCAGCCGCAGCGTACTGCCCAGACCGTACAGCAGCAGCGCGCCGCCCACCGCCAGCCACACCGTCACCAGCGGCGGCAGATAGCGGGTGGGATCACTGCGGCCCGCCGTCTCCTGCACCGGCTCCGGCTTTGGGGCGGGCGGGGTAATGTGATAGCTGACGCCGGGGCGGCCAGTGGGCGCGGTAAAGGGCTTGCCCGTCTCCGGGGCCACGTCCCGCACCGCCATGGTCTGGGCCGGTCTTTCCTCCGGCTGCGCCGCAGGCCGGGACACCGGCGCGGCGGGACGGGCGGTATAGCTGCCCAGCGGGCGCTTCTCCGGCTCCGGCTTCTGCTGCTGCCGGAACTCCTGGGCCGTCATGGTCCGGTAGAAGGGCTTCTCCTCCTTTTCCGGGGCCTTGGGGCGAGCTGCCGCGTCCAGGGCATCCAGGACGGTATAGTACACCGCATCGAAGGCGGTTTTATCCGATACGAATTTCACCACGGTCTTGGCCGGATGCACGTTCACGTCCACCCGGTCCTCCGGCAGGGTCAGATGCAGCACGCAGCCGGGGAACTTCCCCTTCAGCAGCCGGTTGCGGTATGCCTCCTCCAGGGCGGCGGACAGCAGCTGGCTCTTGACGAACCGTCCGTTGACGAAAAACAGCTGACGGCCCCGGGTGCCGTGGCTGTTCAGGGGCCGGGTCACATAGCCCGCCACCTGCACGTCGCCGCCGCAGCCCCGGACCTCCTCCAGACCCAGAGCAAAATCCCGGCCCATGGCCGCATAAACGGCGGACAGCAGCTTTCCGTCGCCGGGGGTGTGGAGCACCTCGGCTCCATCCCGAAGCAGCTTGAAGGACACCTCCGGATGGCTCAGGGCCAGGTGCTGGACGATGCCGGACACGGCGGCCCCCTCGGCGCTGTCCTTCTTCATGAACTTCATCCGGGCGGGAGTGTTGTAAAACAGGTCCCGGACGCAGATGGTGGTGCCCTCCGGGCACCCGGTCTCCTCCACCTGCCCGGGCACGCCGCCCTCCAGATGCAGGGACGCCCCTGCCGGGGCCCCGGTCTGCCGGGTGAAGATATCCACCCGGGACACGGCGGAGATGGCGGCCAGCGCCTCACCCCGGAAGCCCAGGGTACCGATGGCGGCCAGGTCCGCCGCCGTGCGCAGCTTGCTGGTGGCGTGGCGCAGAAACGCCGTGGGCAGCTGCTGCGGCGCGATGCCGCAGCCGTTGTCCGTAATGCGCAGATAGGTGAGGCCCCCGCGCTGGACCTCCGCCACAATGGCGGTGGCCCCGGCGTCCAGGGCGTTTTCCAGCAGCTCCTTGGCCACGCTGGCGGGCCGCTCCACCACCTCGCCGGCGGCGATCAGATCCGCCACATGCCGCGGCAGGCATTGAATATCAGGCATAGCGTTGTCCTTTCGTGTTACGTCAGCTTCTTTTTCAGTTCATACAGCAGCTGCAATGCCTCCAGGGGCGTCAGCGAGTCCACCTGGGTCCGGCGGAGCCGGTCGATGACCTCCCCCTCGGCCACGGCGGCAAAGGACACCTGGTCCTCCCGGGGAGCGGGGGCTGCCGCCGGGCGGCCGGACTCCTCCTCCAGCTGCCGGAGGATTTTTCTGGCCCGGGACACCACCGCGTCCGGCAGGCCCGCCAGCTTGGCCACCTCGATACCGTAGCTGCGGTCCGCGCCGCCGGGGACGATCTTCCGCAGGAACACGATCTCCTCGCCCCGGGCCCGGACGGCGATGTTGTAGTTCTTCACGCCGGGGAGGGTGCCCTCCATGGCGGTAAGCTCGTGGTAATGGGTGGCAAACAGGGTCTTTGCCCCCAGACGCTTGGGGTCGGCGCAGTATTCCAAAACCGCCCGCGCGATGCTCATACCGTCGAAGGTAGAGGTGCCCCGGCCGATCTCGTCCAGGATCAGCAGACTGTCCGCAGTGGCGGCCT
>ERZ825670.1608-NODE-1608-length-24003-cov-5.308293_pt1 | contig 24003 bp, 24 predicted proteins | sample MGYA00519929_ERZ825670 | MGnify/ENA primary metagenome ERZ825670 (study PRJEB31778, sample SAMEA3449207) | human gut metagenome | biome: human gut; feature: human-associated habitat; material: faeces | place: United Kingdom | collected 2010/2012 ...
TTTTCAATCTCTCATTCCAATTATAACAAGAACAAACGTTCGAGTCAATGCGATTATGAGAGGAAGAGCAAGCACAGCAAGTGTAGCTACACTTGCGAAAAACGGCGTGGGACGATCAGGATTTACTTGCAGAGCAGCAAGCAAATCCGGTGAGTACCCACACCGGAAAAACAGAGCGTTCCGGCTGACTGCCGAAACGCTCTGTTTTTATATTTTGGGGATAGTCCCAAACCCATTGGATAACAGAAATTGAATTTCCATTTTTGCAAAGCATCTTGAACGAAAGCCAGGTATAATGCAGACAGTAAAGGGGCTTGGTTCTCATGTTTATTCAATATGGTGATCAGAAAGCGACATATTTAGACCATGTGTAATATTTTCCTAAGTCTCCGTCGCATTGCGGTTCGCTTTCTTCGCTTCCCGCTTCACGCGCCAGATGGCAAGTGTGCGCACGAGCAAAACGTTGACGAGTGCCAAACGCACATAGCTATACAGAACGTTGATGAAGAAATATGGGGAGAACTTGCTGTAGGTGAGCGGCATGAGCGGCATTATGCCGTAGCTCATCAAAAGCGGTAGCACGACGAGCACGGCGAGCCAGCCGACGATAAGCCATGTAACCTCTTTTTTCGTTGCGGACAGCCTGAGCGCACGGTAGGAGCGCATCGTGCAGACGATCATCACAAGCATAGCGAAGAACTGTACCCATGCGATGGCAAGGCGCGTATAGTTCATCTCATACGTCCAGCGGTGCGTCATGAAGATGGTCGTCCACGAAAGATCGGTCGCAAAGCGAAGGTAAAAATCAACGCAGAGATAGACCGCCCAGCCACAGTAGAGACCAGTGCGCTGCTTCACAGCAAAGCAGATGATGCCGCAGATGAGGAACGGTGATGCGAACAGCAGTCCCGTAAACAGATCACCGGCGAGCAGCAGGCAGAGAACCAAAATGACCGCACCGGTACACAATAAAGCTGTTCCAGCGATTGTGGGGCGCTTTTCCCTCTCGGGTGTCGCCTGCGGTGTAAAGGGCGCAGGCACAGGTTCTGTCTTCGGTACGTCTTCACCACGCACGAGTTCGTCAAGTGTCACTCCAAAAAGCTCAGAGAGTTTTAAGAGCTTGTCGAGTTCGGGAATAGAGGCGTCGGTCTCCCATTTGGATACGCTCTGGCGTGAGATCTCCAGCGCGTCGGCAAGGTCGCCCTGCGACCAGTTCTTCTGTGTTCGCAGGCGTACAATATTCTCTCCAAGTGTCATGGACGGGTTCTCCTTTGCAGATTTTCTGTGTTCAGTTTATCAAAAGAGGCTCGAAAAGTCCACCAAGCGAGGTTGAAAAATTAGCAACCAGCGGTTGCACCCCATCAAAGGGCTGTGAAATAGTTGTTTTATGCAAAATTGAAAAGGCGAAAAAGCCGTCCTACTCACCGTCTAAGCTGCGCTTTAGGTACGATGTAAAATCATATGTCTGTATTTTCTGAAACCGCTTACAGGAGAAATAATCCTTGATTTTCGACCCTAAATCGCATACAAATCCATCCTATCAGTCAGAAATGGGGTAGACATTTTCTACCTCCGGTCATCAAGATTGATTTAACCCCAGATGTTTTTGCCAAGACGATTTTGCAAATTAAACTGTGAACACTTTCCAAACGAACCGGATTTGCAGAGATTTTCGGGCAAAGCTGGCGTGAAATCAGGTGAGAAAAATCAATGCTTGCCTGATTCGTGAAGTATCTGCCGTCTGCGCGTATGGATTGCATCGTTCCGCGATTCACGGTATCGTGCAGCCGGTGCGCGGCTTCGTGTGACCTTTTGCGGTTTGGTTGGTCGTCATCCGATTCCGTGAAGTGCAAAGGTGCGTCCTGCGTACAGAGCATCAAATATGCCGCCCAAAACCGCCAGAAGTGAAAAAGCCCTGTGCTGCGTTCAATACGCAGCACAGGGCTATCCTATGTTGTAGATTTCTGATTGCACTCGCACCGCTGTTTTTCTTATCATGCTTTATGCAAGACTGTCATTGATGATATTCCGAAAAGGAGTGAAATCGTTGTCCTCGCGCTCGCTGTCCACGCCGTCGTTGACGGCGATGAAGCGCACGCCCATTTCGGGAAAGCGTATCTCCGTATACATTCCGACCTCAAGATAATTACGGCCAAAGCGTGACATATCCTTGACAACGACCATACTTACAAGGCCGCTTTCAATATCGCTCATCATTTCCTGAAAGCCGGGGCGGTTGAAGTTCGTCCCTGAAAAGCCGTCGTCCTTGTATATCTTGAAGTTCTCAATGCCGCGCTCCTTGGCGTACTTCGTCAGTATCTCGACCTGATGGGAAATGCTGTTGCTGTCGCCATTGTTATCATCATCACGGGAAAGGCGGACATATAGGGCGGCCCATTTCTCAATGAGGGATTTCGCATAGCCTGCCATCACATTCTCCCCCTCTCTTGATATGCCGCTTCTATGGCATTTGCGAGGGATATAGCTTGGTGTACCTCTTCTGTGCCCTCTGCGATGGAATACAATGTCACATTGTTATCCAGCACCATTTTAACGGCTCGCCCACAATCCAGCACATTTCCGCGGATCAGGCGGTCGAGCTTCGCAACAACAAGGTTTGCTACATGACCGCTTGTGACAGCCTGAAGCATACGAAGATATGCCGGTCGGTCGGCTGTCGTGCCGCTATACCCCCAGTCACAGAAGAAATGAGGGTTGGGAAGTCCGTGCTGGCGGGCATAGTCCAAAAGGGACTGTATTTGCTCATATTGAGCGTCGAGATCGTTCTGCTTGCCGCTGTCAATGCGGCAATAAAGTGCGGTGATTTTTTCCTGCTGCCTATTCATTTGAAGCCTCCATTCCGGCAGCTACCATGTGACCTAACTGACACTTATATTATACGATGGGGCAAAATAAGCGTCAAATTTTCGCACGTCTACTTCTTCGTTTCTCTGTCAAGTAAACGCTTGATTTTTTCGGTCGCAGTAGCTCCCTTGGAAGCGTAAATACCATTTACAACATAGGTGGTATTACCGAGCTTGTATGTCGTTTCAACGCGCGGAGCGGTTTCATTTTTATCCATCAAAAAACCTCCTGATTGAGTATTGGATTGCGTCTCATGGTGGGACGCAATTTTCGACAAAAACCGCGCCCTCATGCGGACGCGGTTCTGAAATATTGTTTGTAGAGTTCTGACATGGTTTCAGGAACAAACCGGACGGCGGCTGGCACCGCCTGCATGGGACTCTCACCCCCTGCGGGTTTCGCAGATCGCCCCCATTGCCTGCGACGGCTCACGGTCCGTCAGGACCGCTTCACGCTCGGACTGTGGCTGGGCGAATGTATCATTATCCTGACGTGCAGATCATCGCCACAGGCCCGCCACGGCCTGCTGTGCGCCAAAGGACCGCTCCCCCTTTTCCTCCTTTCTCAGCGGGATCATGGCCTGTCCCTTTCGCACGGCTTTTCCCTTTCGGGCTGCACATCAAACGTATCCGGTTGACCTATTCAGTTCTCGGCTGTCGCCAGCTCGCATGAGCGCACTGCTCACAGCGCGCCCATACCAACCGGCGGCAACATCGAAAGGTCCTATCGGGAAAGGCGGCAGGATGCCGCCTTTCTCCCTCCTATACCTCAGTCGCGGAGATATGCCGCCAGCATATCAATAAACTGCGTATTGGTCGGCGTCTGCATCAACGGAGCACCTGTGATGAGGTCAAGAAAGCTGTGGTCCGGATACTTCCAGCAGGTTTGAACCAATGTTCGCAAATTGCGTTCCACGCAGCTACTCGATGTGTCAAACTCCTGCGCAGTTTCCCGATAAAGGCGCTTGGTAATAAGCTGAACATATTCGGGATTATCCCGCACCCGCTCAATCATGTACGCCGCCTGGCGAAAGCCGGCCAGCTTGCCGGAAGCACCGAGCATCCGCAGCAGGCGCTCGGCATCCAGGGGCTTCTGCATTGCATCCTTCTCGTGGTCAGAAACATAATAGAACAACGGCATAGATACCGCTCCTTTCAGAAATAAAATTTAGGAAAAACAGCGGCATCAACAGGGGGGCGCACGCGCTCTGTAATGAGAGTTCTCACTTTAGTGCTTTTACATCAGGACCCCGAGGCCCATCAATCGACGTGTGCCTTTCTTGTTCTCCGCAAGACAATCATACACGATAAAAGCCATTTTGTGTTGACCTCCTCATCTACAATGGACGACCGAAATGAATTGATTTCATGCGATAACGGTCGAATCCTGCAACTTTTTCGGCAGATTGAAGTTTGTTGGAAAGTAACTCAGCCGATGGGATAGGCTTCCGGCAAAGTACGACAAAAGCGGGGCGGCAAAATGCCGCCCCGCTTTCCGGTGAGTAAGGAGAATTAAGTTTCAGATTCAAAACCGTTCTCAGTGTTGTTTTCGGAATTACCTTCCGCGCCGCCCTCGGCATTGCCCTCTGCGGGTGTCTGAACGCTACCGCCCTCACTGCCATTTTCGGGAGCAGATGGCGATTGATTTTCGCCCTCGGCGCCTCCGGCATTGTTAAGTGAAACGGTCCAAGTCCCATCTTCGCTGTTCTCAGTAGCGATGTAACCATCGGCCACATACTTGTTAGCCTCGGCGCTCGGATTAAACTTGAACGTGCCGCCGGTAAGAATCAACTTATTCGTATTTGCCATGCAGAAACGGTTCGCAGTCTGCCAATCAAATGTACCGTCAGAAATTGTAACGGTTCCATTCGCATCATCAACAATAGAAATCATTACCTGCGTGCTTTCGTTGTAGGTAAAATGTCCGCCCTTGACTTCAACGCTACCAGTACCAGCAGCAAGATTGAGAAGCCCGCCGATTGTACCATTTTTAATGGTCAGACTACCAGTATAGGTATTGCCTCCCGTGGCGCCGGTGCCAAGCCAAGCAATCGTAGGAACAGTACCATCGCTCAAACTATAAATCTCGGTTGTTCCTGCATTTTCCGTCCGAATTGTACCAAAGTCTCCGCCACGGACGGTCAGGCTACCTCTGTTAAAGAAGTTTGCAATACCGGTAAATGTACCACCCAGCACAGTCAGCGTTCCTTCGTTGGTAATATTGCCAGTATAGGTGCCGCCATTGATGGTCACATTCGTGTTGGGGAGAATGTACAGGTGGAGATTCTCCATGCCGCTTTCAAGCGTCGCTTCGCATTCAGAAATATAACGAACGCCACTCGCAGTAATGGTCCCGCTGTTCGTGTTATGCTTGCCATCCTCATGTTGATAATTCGCGCAGGTAATCGCGGAAGCATCTACGCCAGAGATAGCACCTTCATTAGTGCAACCGGAAATCGTCAGGTTTGTGCCAACGGAGTTCATAGACACAATACCGGCAACCTTATCCCCTGTAGCAGTAATGTTTTCCTTGTTCACGCAGCCAGTAATAGTGCCATTTCCATTATCGCTCACATTGTACACAATGCCGCCAGCGCGCGGAGCTTTGACTGCACCTTCATTCACGCAATCCTTAATCGTGAAAGTGCCGTTCTGTGCATAGACAACAATACCAGCAGCTCCGTTATTCGTAGTACAAGAAACGTTGCCGAAGTTCTTGCACCCCTCGAGTGTGGTGTTGTTTGCTTCGATCTTCACAACAATACCGGCAGCCTTATTTGTGCCGCTTACTGTAGCCTTATTGATGCAGTTGACAATGGTGCTGCTGCCGTCCACTCGGCCAAAAATACCAGCAACATTTGAACCGCTGACAGAACCTTCAACAGTCAGATCTTTCACGGTCGCATCTTCTACCGCGCCAAAGAACGCAGCGTAGTCAGGACCATTTTCGATCTTCATATTTTTGATTGAATTACCCTGGCCATCAAATGTTCCCTTAAATTTGTTGCCGTCCTTCACTCCGATGGGCGCCCATTCTTCGTTCTTGAGGTCGATGCTGTCCGTCAGCTGAATAGTCCCTTGAAGCGCGGACTTGTGATAAGCAGGCGAGGGATTCGGAAGTAGCTGAATTGTTCGGATTCATCGCCGTAAAAGTAATCGGCCAGCAGCATCTCTGTCAAATTTTTCACCTCCTGCGGGCATGAAAAAAGGCACGATTTGAAAATCACATCAAATCGTGCCTTTTTCGCCTATTGAATTGTGTCAGTTCAGGTCGTTTTTCTGGTAACTGCCTCTAAATTTAACGTTTGAAGTCATGGTCTTTATAGGTAGAGACCAAAAGCGGTGCTTTTCTGTTACTCTGCGTCGAAATCGGGATAGCCGTTCTTGAGCTCCTCGTTGTAGATGGCGCGCTCGCCGCCGATGAATTTGGGGCGCACACGCGCCGCCAGCACGATGGCCTGCCCGATATGATCCTGCTTGAGCCGCACGGGAACGGCGACCTTCTTGAGGTGCATCCCGATGAGCGTGCCGCCGATGTCCAGTCCCGCGTCGGCGCGGATCTCCTCGAGCGCGACGGGGTGACGGAAGCTCTCATAGGCAGCGGTCGCAAACGAGCTGCCCGCCTTCGGCTGCGGCAGAACGTTGACGATCTCCGCGTTCGGCACCGCCTCGTGCTCCACGATCAGCGCGCGGTTCAAATGCTCGCAGCACTGCGCCGCGAGATAGACCCCCCTCGGCGCGAATACGCTTTGCAGCCCGCGGAAGATGGCCTGCGCCGCCTCCGGCGTAGACCAGCTGCCGACCTGATGACCGACGACCTCGCTCGTCGAGCAGCCAATCACCACGATCTGCCCGCGGTGCAGGCGCGCCGCCTCGACCAGCTCCTGCGCGGCATTTGCCGCCTCGCGCTCGACCTCGGCGAGCAGCGCGTGGTTTTCCACTTCATGTACCGTTCCTGCCATGTAAAAGCACCTCTTTCATTGTCTGTTGTGTTCTGCCGCCGCGATCTTGTCCCTCGTCTCCCGACGGACCTCCTCGCGCAGCCGCTTGAGATAATCGGAAAACGCCACGTTTTCGTCGGCGTAGGTCAGATTCAGTTCATACATCTTATCCAGCAGAGCAACATCCTTCAGCATCTGCACCTGATGGGATTCAAGTACTTTCACGATCTCGTTGACATTCGTCTCTGCCTTGGCATATTTCACCTTCATGGATTCGATCTTGTTGGAAGCTTTTTTAAAGATTCCAAAGAACCCTTTTTCTTCCTCTTCATCAAAGGATTTCAGTTCTTTTACAACACCGGATAAAAGTTCTCCCACCTCACCGAGATCTTTTGATTTTACATTTTCCAGTGCTGACTCTGAGAAATCTGCCATCTTCTTCTGCGTACCAGCTCCATATTGAAGTACCAGACCCGAATTGGTCAGATCGATCTGCTTTGCAAATTCATCCACCATCTTCCGTTCTTCTTCGGTCAGGATCGTCTCATCCATCGGCGGTTCCTCTGTCTTTACAACAGCCTGCTTTTCCGCTTCCGGCTGGAACGGCTCCAGCGTCAGAGTTGGAACTGTGCTCACATCCTTAAACTCATCACTCATCTTTTCGTCCTCCATCTGCTCTTTATTTTTTCAGACCATCCTCTGTCAGTCCTTCTTGTGCCAACATGGTATGCAGTACGGAAATATCCGTAGATACATCCCATGCAGTTTCCTGAAATAAATCATCCAGTAATTTTTCAAATGCCCTGTTCAGAGTATCCAGCGTCTTCTCAATCTCCTTTTTAGAAGAAATGATATTTTCCCCCTGCACCGGCTGTGCATCCAGATCCTGATATGCCTGGAGTAATTTGATCGTAGTCGGAAGATAATACTCCATCAGCTTTCTGATATCTCCCACTGATGCCGGATTCTGCTCTACACGGTCAAAAATCTTATCCACCAGCATTTCCATATGAGAAATCTTTGCTGAAATCTCTTCACCGGGGATCGCTTTATTTGCCTCCCGGATCTGCTTTACAAATTCGTCTCCTGTCTGGATTACTTTTTTTATTTCCGGCGTCAGGCTGTCATATTCCTGCTTCATTCTTTCTTCGGCCGCTTCTTTTTCTGCCTGCTGCCTGTGAATATTTTCCATCGTGCTGCGGTACTGATTCCATGCATCCTCACTGACGATGAGACACTTCTCATTTTCATCCAGATGCCCTTGCCTGAACCATCCTTTGCCAATCATTTTTTTCACATCTTTGAGGATCTTTTTCAAATCCCGTCCGGTTCTTGTTGCCAGTTCTCCCAGATCACAGAACTCCCGTTCACCGATCACTTTCACATAACTTCTGAAACGGCTCACCAGGCTTACCATCCCGATTCCCTTCCCGAACATTCCTGCAAAGATCAGAAAGAAAAATACGCAGATCAGCGTACCGGCAATCGTTGCTGCCTCGGCAGTGGTAACCGCCAGCATTACGAGCATGATGATCGTTGCTGCAAGTGTCACGGTTCCAAAAACTCCACCTGTCACCGCAAGGAAGACGCCTCCGATCTTTTCTGATGTTCCTTTCAGATAACGCACCTGACTTTGTGCCGGATACTGCGGTCTGACATTCTGCTGTCCGCCTCTGTTCCATGGGGCATCTGCCCCGTTCCTGCTGCCTGCCATTCCGGGATCCGGATTCCGGCCGCTATTCATTTTTGGATCTGGATTCCGGCCGCCATTGGCTTTTGGATCACGATACCAGCCCCCATTTTTCATTCCCCGCGAGATTGCATCTGCCGCTCTGCTCACAGAGTCATTTACCGTCTGATTCAGCCGGCTGAAATCGCCGCGTTCCACTGCATCCTGAACTGATTGCTTTATTTCATCCCCAAATTGTTCCCATTTATAATCCATAATAGGGTATTTCCTCCTTAAAGGCTTGACCTGTTCTTTCATTTATATCATAATTCAGTTTAGACGCTGCCACGAAAATTGTCAAGAAACAACAAAGAAAGGACGTATTTCTATGTCATTATCTAAAATTCCCCGGATTCTTTTTGAAGATCAGGAAATTCTGGTCTGCCATAAGCCTTCCGGTGTTCCTGCACAGACGAACCGAATCGGAACGCCTGACCTGGTCAGTATTTTAAAAAATCATCTCAGGAAAGAATCCCGTTCACCTTATCTCGCCCTGATTCACCGGCTGGATCAGCCTGTAGAGGGACTGATGGTTTTTGCCAAGACTCCCCGGTCCGCCAAAGAGCTTTCCCGACAGTTGACAACTTCCGGTTTCGGCAAATATTACCTTGCAGTGGCAGAGGGAGTTCCTTCTGAAGCAGAAGCGGATCTGACCGATTATCTTGTAAAAGATGCACGCTCAAATACCTCTCACATCTGCTCCAAAGATACACCGCAGGCAAAGATTGCAAAACTTCATTATAAGGTACTTGCAGCCGGAACGACTGCTGACGGCAGTTCCTGTTCCTTGCTTAAAATTCATCTGGATACCGGCAGGCATCATCAGATCCGTGTTCAAATGGCACATATGGGACATCCGTTGATCGGTGACCGGAAATATAACCTGACAGGAACTTCCTCCCCGAAGCTGCTCCTCTGTGCATTCCGGCTCAGTTTCCGCCATCCTGTAACAGGTAAAAAAATGGAATTTACACTGCCGGTTCCGGAAGAATATCCGCTGTCTGCGGGGAAAGTCCTTTAAAATCAGTACCATATTTTCAGCCCAAATAGTCCGTATTAAACTTCTATTAACATAAAGATAAAAGCCGGAGAACCTGACTGCTTCTGTTCTCCGGCTTTCACTTCATTTACACACCACATTTATTTCCGTTCTTCTGATCAACCGTTATGCATTATGCCTCTTGTACTTCCTCTTCAGGTTCCTTTTCCAGAGCTTCTTCATATCTTCCGAGGATCGTTGACTGGATTTTTTCCCTTGTTCCCGAATTGATCGGGTGTGCAATATCCCGGTACTCTCCATCCATTGCCTTCTTACTCGGCATCGCAATGAACAAGCCCTTTTCACCTTCGATGACCTTGATATCATGAACTACAAATTCATCATCGATCGTAATAGAAACTACAGCTTTCAGTTTCCCCTCTTTTGCTACTCTCCGCACACGTACATCTGTAATCTGCATAGTTACGTTCTCCTTTTCTCATAAGCATTTTCTGAACTATAATGCATATCTCTCATTCTTTTCTACGACAACTTTGACCCCGTTTTCTCCGACGTGCCTTGTATTTGCACGGATCGTATCCCTGCTTTCCACGATGCAGTTCTCAATATAGGTATTATCCCCAAGATACACATCATTGAGAATGATCGAATTTTTGATCACACAGTTATTTCCCACAAATACTTTCTTAAATATCACGGAATTTTCCACTGTGCCGTTGATGATACTTCCACTTCCGACCAGGCTGTTCTTTACCACAGCACCCGGATTATATTTTGCCGGCGGCTGATCGCTCACTTTTGAATAAACTGCCGGTAATTCCTTGAAGAAATACTTTCTTACCTCTGGCTTCAGGAAGTCCATATTCGTCTTATAATAAGCATCTACTGTTGAGATATTACTCCAGTAAGTTCCCATTTTATAACCATAAATCTTCTTTACATTCCTGTAACGAATCAGGATATCTGTTACAAAATCATGCCGTTCCTCTTCTGCACACTGCTCTACCAGATCGATCAGCAGTCTTCTGCGAATCACATAAATCCCGGTTGAAACAGTCTGTGATCTTGCAACTACCGGTTTTTCCTCAAATTCTTCGATCCTGCAGGACTCATTCATCTTTACGGTTCCGAACCGGGTCGCATCCTCATCCGGTGCAAGTTCTTTGCAGACCACTGTAATATCCGCTTTCTTTGCAATATGATATTCCAGGACTTTATTATAATCCATCTTATAGACTGCATCCCCTGAAGTGATGATCACGTATGGCTCATGACATTTCCTGAGGAAATCAAGATTCTGATAAATCGCGTCTGCCGTTCCGCGGTACCAGTATCCATTATCGTCCGTGATCGTTGGCGTAAATACATACAGGCCTCCCTGCTTTCTGCCAAAATCCCACCACTTGGAAGAATTGAGATGTTCATTCAGGGATCTTGCATTATACTGAGTAAGCACTGCAACTTTCTGAATATGAGAATTTGTCATATTGCTCAGCGTAAAATCAATGGCACGATAACTGCCTGCAATCGGCATGGCGGCTGCCGCACGCTTGGAAGTCAGTTCCCGCATCTTCCTGCTATTCCCGCCTGCCAGAATAATTCCTACTGCTCTCATACTCTTTCACCTGCCTTTATCAATGTCTCTCCGCTCTCAAGTACTCCGCCAACATAATCCTCCGCTGATGTAACACCGCTGATGGCTGTATTTTTTCCGATCTGCACACCGGATGGTATCACGGATTTCTCACCGATCGTTGCCAGTCCGCCACTGTAAATATTCGGCTTCAGTTTATTCGGTGCTTCACTGCCGATTCCAATGGAAACTTCGTCTCCGATCACCGTATCCTCTGCTATGATTGCTTTATCGATCACGCAGTTTTCACCGATCGTAACACCCTGCATGATGATCGAATCCCGGATCACCGTTCCCTTTCCAACAGTCACACTTCCTCCGACCACACAACTGTGTATTTCACCATAGATTTCAGAACCATTACCAATCAGACACTTGTCCACTACCCCCTGTTCTGAAATATACTGTGGCGGCAGGTTCGCACTGTTCGTATAGATTTTCCAGTATTCTTCATAAAGATTAAACTCCGGAATGATATCGATCAGTTCCATATTTGCTTCCCAGTAAGAACTTAAGGTTCCCACATCTTTCCAATAGCCGTTATACTCATATGCAAAAAGCCTGTCCTGCTTGCTGTGGCAATACGGAATCACGTGCTTTCCGAAATCGCAGTTTGGCTGATCCTTCAGCTTGATCAGTGCATCCCGTAAAACCGGCCAACTGAATATGTAGATTCCCATGGATGCAAGATTACTGCTGGGCTTCTCCGGCTTTTCCTCAAACTCTTTGATCCGGTTCTCTTTATCCGTCACCACGATTCCGAAACGGCTTGCCTCTTTTATAGGCACGTTTATTACCGCTATCGTACAATCTGCATTCATCACTTTATGAAATGCAAGCATTGTGTCATATCTCATCTGATATATGTGATCGCCTGATAATATCAAAACAAATTCAGGATTATAACGGTCTATAAAATTCATGTTCTGATATATTGCGTTTGCTGTCCCGCTGTACCAATCCGCTTTCTTTTTTCCTTGATACGGCGGCAATATTTTTACTCCGCCGTATGTTCTGTCAAGATCCCACGGCTGACCGTTGCCTATGTAGCTGTTGAGCTGGAGCGGGCGGTACTGGGTCAGTACGCCGACAGTGTCAATACCGGAGTTTGCGCAGTTGGAGAGCGGAAAGTCGATTATGCGGTACTTTCCGCCGAATGGAACGCTGGGCTTTGCCACGTTCTGGGTCAGCGCGTAGAGTCTCGAACCCTGCCCGCCTGCCAGCAGCATTGCAATACAGTTTTTCTTCATGGCGGCCTCCTTTTTGAATTGACGGCAGGGTAAACCTCTGCCGTCAGACTTTCAGTTATATAGGTTCATGGCGCGATCCGCGCCCTTGGTGATGTAGCATTCGACAGCCTCGGCCGCGCGTGCGGCTGCGGCGAGAATGTCCTCCGCGTCCTTGCCCTTGAAGCTGGACAGCACCCAGTCGGCCATGTCGTAATCAGGGTGCGGCGCGGCGCCGACGCCGATACGGATCCTCGGGAACTGATCGGTGCCGAGCAGCGCGATGATATTTTTAAGGCCGTTGTGCCCGCCGGCGGAGCCCTTTGTGCGGATGCGGAGCTTCCCTATCGGCAGGGCAATCTCGTCCGAGACGACGATGACGTGATCCGGCGCGAGCTTATAAAAGCTCACTGCCTGAGCCACCGCCTCGCCGGACAGATTCATAAATGTCTGCGGCTTCATGAGCATGACGGTCTCGCCGCCGATATCGCAGGTGCCGGTGAGCGCTTTGAAGCGGGAGCGGTTTATCGCCGCTCCCTGCGCCTTGGCCATGGCGTCTCCGGCCATGAAGCCTGCGTTATGACGGGTCATTTCGTATTTCGTGCCGGGATTGCCGAGGAACACGACAAGCCAGCTTATACCGCCTGAACGCTTGAAAAGCATGGTTTACCTCTGAAATAAAAGATTAATCGAACAGATTGGAGATGGAGACTTCCTCGTAAATTCTGCGGATTGCTTCCGCGAATACGGGAGCGGTGGACAGATAGCTGATCTTGTCGAGCTTGGGCTTGTCCGCGGGGTAGGGGATGGTGTCGAGGAAGAGCATTTCCTTGATGCAGCTGTTCTCGATGCGCTCGAGAGCGGGGCCGGAGAGAACGCCATGGGTCGCGCAGGCGTAGACTTCCTTCGCACCGCCGATCTCCTTGATGGCCTTCGCCGCGCCGCAGAGAGAGCCGGCGGTATCGACGATATCGTCGAGCAGGATGCAGGTCTTGCCCTCGACGTTGCCGATGATGTTCATAACCTCGGACTGATTCGCCTTCTCGCGGCGTTTGTCAACTATGGCCATGTTCACGCCAAGCTTCATGGAGAAGGCGCGGGCGCGGGCTGTGCTGCCGACGTCGGGCGAGACGACCATAAGATTCTCGTTGCCCTTGCCGAACATCTTGACATAGTGCTTGGAGAAGAGGTGCGCGCCCATGAGGTTGTCGACGGGAATGTCGAAGAAGCCCTGAATCTGAGCCGCGTGCAGGTCCATCGTGAGGACTCTGTCAGCACCGGCGGCGGTGATAAGGTTTGCAACGAGCTTTGCGGAAATGGGGTCGCGGCTCTTGGCCTTGCGATCCTGACGCGCGTAGCCGAAGTAAGGTATAACGGCGGTGATGCGTCCCGCGGAGGCGCGGCGCATTGCGTCGATCATGATAAGCAGTTCCATGAGGTTGTCGTTTACGGGACCGCAGGTGGACTGAACGATAAAAACATCCTTGCCGCGCACCGGCTCAAACACAGAAATCGAGCACTCGCCGTCCGCAAACTGGGATACGGTGGAGTTGCCGAGGTTCTGGTAAAGCTGGGCGCAGATGTCGTGTGCAAGCTCAGGGTTGGAGTTGCCGGTGAACACCTTGATCTCTTTGCCGTGTGAAATCATCGCGTTATTTCTCCTCTGTCTTTTTTACATTTTGTCTTTACGGTGCAGGCCGCATCTTTACATTCGGATACACTATAACATAAACCGCCGCGGAATGGAAGCGCAAGACGCAAGTTTACACGCTAAAAATGCTGATAAAAAAACTCATTTACAAGTTGCGGAATTTTGTATATAATATCATAGTTAATTATTTTTAGAAAGTAGCTGAATACTATGCTTGAATTTGAAGAATATAAGTCGAAGCTCAACGCCGCCAAGCCGACTCTCGAAGTCCTGCGCGGCGCGCTGAAGCTTGAGGCAGCGCAGAAGGAGATAGAAGAGCTGGAGGCTGCCAGCGAGCGCCCTGATTTCTGGAACGACGTAGAGAACTCCCAGAAGGTCCAGAAGCGGCTGAAGAACCTCAAGAACAAATGCGAGAATTATCAGAAGCTCTGCTCTGCGTGGGACGATATGTACACCATGTGCGAGATGGCCATCGAGGAGAACGACGACTCCATGCTCGAGGAGCTGGAGAGCGAGTATAAGAACTTCTCCGAAAAGGCAGAGTCTATGCGGCTGGGAACCCTGCTGACCGGCGAATACGACGCGAACAACGCGCTCCTGACGCTGCATCCCGGCGCGGGCGGCACGGAGGCACAGGACTGGGCGTCCATGCTCTACCGCATGTATGTCCGCTGGGCGGAGCGCCACGGCTATAAGTACACCATCATGGATTACCAGGATGGCGACGAGGCGGGCATCAAGTCCGCGACCATCAAGATCGAGGGCGACAACGCCTACGGCTTCCTCAAGAGCGAGCACGGCGTACACCGCCTTGTTCGCATCTCCCCGTTCGATGCGTCCGGCCGCCGTCAGACCAGCTTTGCCGCAGTCGAAATAATGCCCGAGATAACCGACAATAAGGAGATCGAGCTGCGCGACGAGGATATCAAGATGGACGTGTACCGCTCCTCCGGCGCAGGCGGCCAGAAGGTCAATAAGACCTCGTCCGCAGTCCGCCTGACCCATATACCTACCGGCATCGTCGTCTCCAGCCAGGTCGAGCGCAGCCACTTCCAGAACCTCGAAAACTGCAAGGAAATGCTCCGCTCGAAGCTTGCGGAGATCAAGGAGCGCGAGCACCTTGAGAAGATAAGCGACATCAAGGGCGTGCAGATGAAGATCGATTTCGGCAGCGCCATCCGCTCCTATGTTTTCATGCCGTACCAGCTCGTCAAGGATCAGCGCACCGAGTATGAAAACGGCAACATCCAGAACGTCATGGACGGCGATCTGGACGGGTTTATAAACGCCTACCTCTCGATGAAGGCGGCGGACTGAGCCAGCATCACATTATAGAAAGGTTTTGTTATTTTGTTCTCCCACGTTTCCCACATCTTTCGGGATATAGACCGCAGAAGCTGGATAATGCTGCTCTCCGGCAGCTTTATCCTCGCTTTCGGGCTTTATAATATCCATTCGCAGTCCGGCGTCACCGAGGGCGGCGTCCTCGGCCTGATCCTGCTGCTCGACCACTGGTTCGGCCTCTCGCCGTCGATATCCTCACTTGTGATGAACGCGGCCTGCTATGTGCTCGGGCTGCGCGTCCTCGGCTGGAGCTTCATCGTCCGTTCGGGCGTGGCGAGCCTGTCCTTCTCCGCGTTCTACGCGATACTTGAGTGCTTCCCGCGGCTCTGGACCGGCATCGCCGAAATGCCGCTGCTCGCGGCGGTGGTCGGCGCAATATTCGTCGGCGGCGGAGTCGGAATATGCGTGCTCGCGGGCGGCGCCCCCGGCGGGGACGATGCGCTTGCAATGTCCGTGGGGAAGCTGCTGCGCTGCAATGTGCAGTGGGTCTACCTCGCGGCGGACATCGTAGTCCTGCTCGCGTCGCTGAGCTACATCCCCCTGCGCCGCATCGCCTACTCGCTGCTGACCGTCGTGCTCTCCGGCGCGATAATCGGCCAGCTGCAGCGGATGTTTATGAAGGACGCACCGGACGCTCCCGCGCCCGCCGAACCGGAGGCGGAATAAATGATCACGAGCCGGCTGCGATGAATGCTCACCACGGCAGGCTCGTAATATTTTCACTATCCATGTCGGGCTTTATCTCCTGCTCGGCCCGGGGTTGTGGTCGCCGAAGATCATGTCGTCGATGTCAGTTTCCATGCTGCGATACCTCCTGTTGTATAGTCGATATCTATATTATATTCGGGGGCGGCCTGACGTATGACAAAAATCTTCCGGCGGCATGATCCTCACATCATCACATCATAAATTAACTGTGAATTCCTGCAAATTGGCTTGAAACTCACAAGCGTTTGAGTTATAATAAAAAAACCTGCGGACAGCAGGCGTAAACGTAACAAAAAAGGATGACATTGCAATGAGCGCATCAACTGAAAAGAAACAGCGTCAGGCAGCCCGCGAAGCAGGCACCGACAAAAAGACTCTCGCTGAACAGGAAGCGGCGAAGAAAAAGGCCAAGAGCAACCGCCGCTGGACACTTGGAACGATAGGCGTTATCCTGCTCATCGCCCTTATTCTTTTCCTTAATTCCAGCTTCCTCTACACTCATACTACCGCCATCTCCGTTGGGGACTCCAGCTACAGCCCCGCAGAGGTGAGCTACGTGTATGCCAACAGATACTATAACTGGATCCAGAGCTACGGCAGCTATGCCAGCATCTTCGGACTCGACACCTCCACCGGTATCGCGGGTCTGAAGCAGCAGGAGTGCCCCATGTATGACGACGGGCGCACTTGGCGCGACTACTTCATGGAAGAGGCACGCAGCGAGCTCAGCCAGATGACCGTGCTGTGCGCATGGGCGGATGCCAACGGCATCACGCTCACCGACGAGGAGATCGCCGAAGTCGATGACAGCATCGCAACTCTCGACAGCAGCGCCCGCGCCGGCGGCTACGCTTCCGGCGACAAGTACTTCTCCGCAAACTACGGCACCGGTGTCACCAGCGCCATCGTGCGCGAGATGGCGCTGAAGAGCGCGCTCGCCAACAAGGCGTCCAGCGAATACGCGGCCTCCCTCGAATACACCGACGCGGAGCTTGAGGAGCACTACCAGAGCTTCGACGGCGCACAGGACAAGTTCTCCTTCAGCTACTATCTTGTGAATGCCGAGAAGGTCGAGAGCACTGACGCCGACGGCAACACCAGCTCCGCCGTCACCGAGGAAACCACCGCCGCCGCGAAGGATGCGGCCGACGATATTCTCACCGCATACACCGCGCTGAAGAAAGAAAGCCCCGATGATGATAACTATGCCGCAATGCTCAATGCTGCGGTCAGCCAGGTTGCACCTACTGCGGAGGCAACCGAACGCAGCAATATCACCGGCGGCAATCTTGGCGACTACAAGGAGTGGCTCATGGCGAGCGGCCGCAAGGCCGGCGATGCCACGGTCGTTGACAAAGAGGACGGCAGCGGCAGCTATGTAGTAGTATTCCTTGAGCGCAGCGATAACCATTATCCTGTAGCTCAGGTGCGTCACATCCTGATAAAGGCAGCGGCCGATGCTGACGGCAACTATACCGACAAGGCCAAGGAAATCGCGAAGAACCGTGCAGAGGAGCTTCTTGCCGAGTTCAATGCAGGCGACAAGTCCGAGGAAAGCTTTGCAGAGCTTGCAAAGGATTACTCTGAGGATACCGGCTCCGCAGCAAACGGCGGTTTGTATGACACCGTTTACAAGGGAGCAACTGTTGAGGAGTTTGACAAGTTCTGCTTTGAGGGTCATAAGAAGGGCGACACCGCCATCGTCTACGGTGAGTCCAGCAGCTACGCAGGCTACCACGTCATGTACTACGTCGGCGAAGGCGACCTGTACAGCAACCTGCTTGCGAAGAACGACCTCGTGAACACCACCGTCAGCCAGTGGGTGGAGGATCAGGTCAATGCCCTGACCGTCACGAACGGCTGGTGGCTGCGCATCGCAGGCTGATAAATCCGTATCCATCAACAGGTGAGGGGAGACTCTCACCTGTTTTCATGTTTCTGCAAAGGAGAATTTTATGGACGAACGTACCCTCAGGGCACGGATGCTGTTGGGCGAGAGCGCGATGGACAGGCTGCGGAATAGCCACGTCGCGGTGTTTGGCCTCGGCGGCGTCGGGTCATGGTGCGCGGAAGCGCTTGCTCGCTCCGGCGTCGGGCGGATGACCCTTGTCGATCAGGACACCGTGAGCGTGAGCAATATAAACCGCCAGCTCTGCGCGCTGGAATCCACCGTCGGCATGCCGAAGGCGGAGGTCGTGGCGCGGCGGCTGCGGGATATAAACCCGCAGATCGAGATAAACTGCATTGCGGGGCGCTATGAGGCGGCCGACCGCGAGCGCTTCATCGCCGATTACGACTACGTGGTCGATGCGATCGACATCGTCAGCTGCAAGCTCGACCTGATAATCACCTGCCTTGAGCGCGGCATCCCGATAATTTCCGCGCTCGGCACCGGCAATAAGCGCGACGCGGGGCTGCTGCGAATCGACGATATCTCCAAGACCTCGAACTGCGCGCTTGCGCGCGTGATGCGCAAGGAGCTGCGCGCCCGCGGCGTGAAGCACCATCAGGTCGTGTTCAGTCCGGAGCTGCCGATGGAGCCGGAGCAGCTTGAGGCGCCGCCCCCGGGGCGCCGCAGCGTCCCCGGCTCGCTGGTCTGGGTTCCGGCGTCGGCCGGACTGCTGCTGTGCCAGCACGTCGTGACCGAACTGATAAAGGACTGAAAATAACCGTCAAGAGCTTCTTGACGGTTATTCAGCTTGTCAAAAAAGGCCTGTGAGGCCTTTTTGACAAGCTTCATCCGCCGAGCATTTTGATAATATCAAAATGCTGCTTTGCTCCAAAAGTCATTGATGCATCAAGACTTTTGGACGGCGGTTTATTGTATTTGAGGCGGGCCTTGCCCCCTCAAGCTCCCCCGCGGCTCTCTTATCTGTGCCCTGCTGCACATGTTTTTTTGACAGACTGAACATAACCGTCAAGAGCTTCTTGACGGTTATGTTAATAGCCAGTATAATGGAAATATGTAACTGTGTCAAACGAACGCGAGAGACCATGCTATGCAGATCTGCGCGAGATAATACGTTGCGTGGACGCCGATGTTCAGGCCGAAATGCTTATCCGGCCCGAAGGAATACGCGCTGAGAATACTGTCGCTGATCGGGAACATCACCCCGCCCACCGCGAACAGCAGCGTCGCTGCACCGACAGAAACCGTGGCCGCGCTTATCGACACCGCACCCATGGCGACGACCATCGCCATATACACGCTGCCGAAAACCATCAGCCGTCCGGCGTCGGCCTTCTTGCTCTTGACGTAGGTCGCCGCGGCGGCAAGCCCGACGATGCCCACCGTCAGTACGACAGGGAAGTACACGCTGTATTTCGTGAGCATGGCGTAGATGTATAGCCAGTGCCCCACCGCGAAGGACAGCGCGCCGCTCACAAAGAAGCGGTCATGCTGCGCGGGGCGGATAAAGCGGATCGCGAGCAGCAGATCGCCCAGCACCCCGAAGGCAAGCCCGGCCGCGACCAGCCACGCGAAGCGCTTGTCACCGCTCATACCGGCGGCGAACAGCACGCCGATCATCAGAAAGCACAGTCCGGCGGCGGTTTTCAGTATTGCGGCGCGGTCATATGTTTTCTCGCGGAAGGCTTTCATGAAGTACACGGCGATGAGCGCGCAGGCTGCGGTCAGCGCGGCACAGGCTATGAACAGTCCTGTCTCCATCAATCACTTTCCTTTCATTTTATATCTCCCAAAAGCTGAGGCCATTATATCAAAATCTTAACATCCTGTAAACGAAAATCGTGGAATCTATACAAATATTAAGAATTTGCAAAACAAGCGGAACATAATTCCGCACAAATACGTCATACCGGCAGAGGACAACGAAAAATTAAAAAATGGAGGTACACAAAATGAAAAAGCTGATATCCTTTCTCCTCGCGGCACTGATGATCTTCTCGCTCTGCGCCTGCGGGAGCAGCAGCAACAGCGCTTCCGACAGCAAGCAGGAAGCGTCCACCCCGATGGAGCCGGCGGCAAACGACGACATTGCGTACGACGAAGAGGCCGATTACGGCGGCCTTGCCGCGGAAGAGGGCGGCCTATCCGCCGACGGCACCGGCGAGAGCAGCGGCGATATCAACCCCGACAAGATAATCTATTCCGCCGATGCGACGCTTGAGACCACAGATTTTGACACGGCCGTCGAAAAGCTCGGCGCGCTCATCGAGCAGTACGGCGGCTTCATCGAGTCGAGCAGCGTGCGCGGCGTGAATATCTATAATCGCGGGAGCTACGGCCGCCGCAGCGCGGACTATACCGTCCGCATCCCCAGCAAAAATTTCAGCACGCTGATGAATGAGCTGCCCGGCATCGGCAACGTCCCCTATACCCACACCTATACCGAGAATATAACCGCGCAGTATTACGACGCGCAGGCGCGACTGACCGCGTATGAGACGCAGGAGCAGAGTCTGCTCGCCATGCTCGAAAAGGCCGAGACCGTTGAGGACATAATAAACATCGAGGATAAGCTGACCGACGTGCGCTATAATATCGACTCCGTGAAATCACGGCTCACGAACTGGGATCGCCAGGTGAGCTACAGCACCGTCAACCTCAGCGTCGAGGAGGTAGTCGAGTATTCGCCGGAGGCGAAGATAAGCTACGGCGAGCGGCTGTGGCTGTCGCTCAAGAACGGGCTGAAATCCGTCGGCGACTTCTTCTCCGATTTCCTTGTCTGGTTCGTCGGTGCGCTGCCCGCACTCGTGATTCTGGCGGTGCTGATTGTCGTGCTGCTGCCGCTGCTGCGTAAATGGAGCCGCCGCAGCCGCGAAAAACGCGCCGCGCGCAAGGCCGCGAAGGCCGAAAAGTCCGGAGAAAGCTGAGGATCGGAAAAGCTGTGTATTTTGCCATCTTGACCTTTTGGGTAAAAAGCAATAGAATGGACACAGCAAAAATCAAAGGAGTGTTAGTATAAAAATGCTTAATAAGTATCTTGACGTAGCACCTGAGGTTCAGGAAGCGCTGGATGCCGGCAAGCCCGTCGTCGCGCTGGAGAGCACCATCCTCAGCCACGGTATGCCGTATCCGGAGAACCTGAGCTTCGCCCGCGAGGTGGAGAAGATCATCCGCGAGCAGGGCGCGATTCCGGCGACGATGGCGATTATCGACGGCCGCCTTAAGTGCGGCCTGACCGAGGATGAGCTGGTGCGCATGTGCGAGGCGAAGGGCGTGCTGAAGGTGAGCCGCCGCGATCTGCCGATCGTCGTCGCGCAGAAGCTGACCGGCGCGACCACCGTTGCCACCACGATGATTCTGGCGAATATGGCGGGCATCCACGTCTTCGCGACCGGCGGCATCGGCGGTGTGCATCGCCGCGGCGAGGTGACCATGGATGTGAGCGCCGATTTGCAGGAGCTGGCGCATACCCCGGTCGCGGTCGTCTGCGCGGGCGCGAAGATGATTCTGGATATCGGCCGCACGCTGGAATATCTGGAGACGATGGGCGTTCCGGTGCTCGGCCTGAACACCGACGATTTCCCGGCGTTCTATTGCCGCAAGAGCGGCTTCGGCGTGGATTACAACGCCAAGACCCCGGCGGACGTCGCGGCGATTGCCAAGGCGAAGTGGGGCATGGGGCTGGAGGGCGGCATGCTCATCGGCAACCCGGTGCCGGAAGAATACGCGATGGATTTCGACGAGATGAGCGCTGTCATCGACCGTGCGATGGCGATGGCCGACGAGGCCGGCGTGAAGGGCAAGAACATCACCCCGTTCCTGCTCGCGCATATCGTCGAGCTGACCGGCGGCAACAGCCTCAAGACCAATATTCAGCTTGCGTATAACAACGCGCGCGCGGCGGCGCAGATCGCCGTCGAGCTGGCGAAGTAAGCCAAAAGCATATGAAAAGGCGCTTTCCCTGTCTGAACGGGGGAAGCGCCTCTTTATATGTCAGCGGAGGTGAAAACGGGCTCAGTCCGATATGCCTGTGTGAGGAGAACTGCGAAAAATCGCCCGCGTGAGCAGAACCCTGATGCGTTGCAGACTTTGGCGGAGGTGAAAGCGGACTCAGTCCGCCAGGTCTGCATATTTCGCCGAAACCAGCCCGCAGAGCGCGTCCGGCGCAAGCTCCACCTGCGCGCCGATTTTGCCCGCGCTGACGCAGATGGCGTCAAATAACTGGGCGCTTTCGTCGATGAAGGTGGGGTAGAGCTTTTTCATGCCGATGGGGCTGCATCCGCCGTGGATGTAGCCGGTGTTCGGCAGAAGTGCCTTTTGCGGGATCATCTCGACCGCCTTCTCGCCGCAGGCCGCCGCCGCGCGCTTGAGGTTCAGCGAGCCCGTCGCCGGAATCACGAAAACGTAAAACGCGCGGCTCTTGCCCTGCGTGACCAGCGTTTTGAAGACCGCCTGCGGGTCCTGCCCGAGTGCGTTAGCGACGGAAACCGCGTCGATGCCCGTGTCGGGCGAATAGAAATGCGTCTGATAGGGGATTTCCGCCTTATCCAGAATACGCATGACATTTGTTTTTTCAGCTTTGCCTGTCATAAATGTGTGTTCCTTGTCGTTGATCGTGAAAAAGGGGATGCGGCCGTTAAAATGATTTGCTGACGTCCAGCTTGATCGGCTTCGCGGTCTTTTTCGGGCTCTGGGCGGCCAGCGCGGCCAGACGGTCGGCGTAGCGCGCGTCGTCCAAGGGCAGCTCGATCGTTTCGTCCGTCCAGCTCGAAAGCAGCATCGCGTTGGCCAGCATCAGGCTGTTCAGCCCCTCACGCCCGTCGGCAATCATTGGCGCACCCGTCAGAATGTGATCAATAAACGCACGAATCACGCCCGCGTGCATCGGGTACGGCTCGTCCGGCGTGATATCCTCCATCGTCACGTTCGGCTTGCCGAAGCCGCCCGCGTATTCGCGGATGAAGCGATCCACCGGCGTGTCCGGCCGCGCCAGCGTCAGCCGGTTGTTTTCGTAGACCAGTTGGCCGCCGGTCAGCGAGATTTCAAATCGGTTGGTGCCGGGCGCTTCGCCCGTGCAGGTGATGAACGTGCCCGTCGCGCCGTTGGGGTAATCGACGTAGGCCGTCACGTCGTCCTCAACCTCGATATCGTGCCAGCGGCCAAAGCCGCAGAACGCGCGGACGCGGAGCGGCATGCCGCAGATCCACTGCCACAGATCGAGGTTGTGCGGCGCCTGATTGAGCAGAACGCCGCCGCCATCCTCCGCCCACGTCGCGCGCCACGCGCAGGAATCATAATAGCTCTGCGCGCGCAGCCAATCCGTGATGACCACGTTCGTCCGCCGGATTTCGCCCAGCTCGCCGGATTCGACGAGCCGCCTCATTTTGCGATAGGCCGGGTTGGTGCGCTGGTTGAACATCGCGCCGAACGCCCGGCCGCTCTTGTCCGCCTCGGCGTTCAGCAGGCGCACCTCCTGCGTGGAAACGCCCGTCGGCTTTTCCAGCAGAACGTGCATCCCCGCGCGGAAGGCCTCGACGGCCTGCCGGACGTGCAGCCTGTGCGGCGTGGCGATCAGCACCGCGTCGATCAGCCCGCTTTGATACATTTCCGCGGGCGTGGCGAAGACGCGCACATCCTCCGCGCCGGGCAGCGCCAGCAGCTCTGCGGCGTGCGCTTTGCTGGCGGTTGCGGCGGCGCAGAGCCGCGCGTTCGGCACGTCGCCCAGCAGCGTTTTCGCGTGCGCCATGCCCATCGCGCCAAGGCCGATGAGACCGAAACGAACCTCTTTCATGCACAAGCCCCCCTTGTCAAAGCCGTCGCGCGCGGACAGATCAGCGGCGGATGTCGTAATTCATGTTCATCAGGTTGCGGATGCTGCTCACGTCGTCGGTGATGTTCGCGTCGCCGTGAATCGTGTGCTTGATGACGCTGGAGGCCACGGCGAAGTTGAGCATGTCCATCGGCTTGTAATCGTGCAGCATGGCGTAAATCAGGCCGC
>ERZ825670.1609-NODE-1609-length-23992-cov-30.977942_pt1 | contig 23992 bp, 22 predicted proteins | sample MGYA00519929_ERZ825670 | MGnify/ENA primary metagenome ERZ825670 (study PRJEB31778, sample SAMEA3449207) | human gut metagenome | biome: human gut; feature: human-associated habitat; material: faeces | place: United Kingdom | collected 2010/2012 ...
ATGGATAATTCCTTACTGGCTGTAAGGGATATTAACCATAAATATATTGTAGTAGAAAGGAGAAGATATCCAATTGCTACCTACATTCTAACAGCTTAAGCAACAAGATGGATAATTCCTTACTGGCTGTAAGGGATATTAACCATAAATATATTGTAGTAGAAAGGAGGAAAGCGCGTGTTCAAAAAAGGTATCGCAAGACGCTGGCTGTTTAACAGCCTCGGTGTGATGATTTTATTATTTACAGCCTGTATTGCGGCGCTTTCTTTCGTTGTGCAGAGCTATGCCTATAACGGCATCCAAATGACGCTCATCGGTCGCAGCGACGAGTTGCCCACCGTGCTTTCCGGCAGCATGAAAACCGTAAGCGAGTTTAACGCTGCAGCCAGAAGCTACACCGAAAATTTCCCGGATAAAGACCTCATGGAGGTCATGGCGGTCTCGCGTTCGGGCAGCATTTTGTCTACCTCCTCCGGCTTTGCGCCGGACCAAAACCAGAGCAAGCCCGATTTTGAAAGTGCCTTGCACAGCGAAAACGGGTATGGCTATTGGATCGGCAAGCTCGCGAGCGGCGAGAAGGTCATGGCCGTCTCGCGCGTGGCGCGCGGCGCAAACGGCGCGGTGCTCGGCGCGGTGCGGTACATCGTTTCTATGGAGCGCGCAGACCGACAGATTACGTATGTTGTGCTGGTCCTGATTGGTATCGGCGTGCTTATTTTGGTGCTCGTCACGCTTTCGGGCATTTATTTTGTGCGGTCTATTATCACGCCCATTCGGGAACTCAATGCTACGGCGGAAAAAATCGCAAAGGGCGATTTTGACGTGCGCGTCAAGAAAGAGAAGGACGACGAGCTCGGCGCACTGTGCGACTCCATCAACGACATGGCGGCAGAGCTTGGCACAGCGGAAAAAATGAAAAACGACTTCATTTCCTCTGTTTCGCATGAGCTGCGCACGCCGCTGACGGCTATTAAGGGTTGGGCGGAAACGCTGCAAACAGGCGGCATCGGCCGCGAAACGTATGATAAGGGCATGAACGTCATCGTGCGCGAGGCAGAACGCCTTTCCGGCATGGTGGAGGAGCTTCTGGATTTTTCCCGCATGCAAAGCGGCAGAATGCGGCTGATCCTCAAGAAAATCGATCTTTTGGCGGAGCTCGATGAGGCCGTGTATATGTTCACCGACCGTGCGCGAACGGAGCATAAAAACCTCATTTACGATGAGGAAGACACGATGCTTTCGCCGATTTTGGGCGATGTGAATCGCCTGCGGCAGGTGTTCATCAACGTCATCGACAACGCTTTGAAATACACGAATCCCGGTGGTACGGTACGCGTTTCCGCGTATGAGGACGACGGGTTTATCCGCGTCATCATTAAGGACAGTGGCTGCGGCATCCCGGCGGAGCATCTGCCAAACGTCAAAAAGAAGTTCTACAAAGCAAACCAAAATGTGCGCGGCAACGGCATTGGCCTCGCCGTCGCAAATGAGATCATGGAGCTGCACTCCGGCTCGCTTGATGTTGACAGCGAAGAAGGCATGGGCACCACGGTCATCATCACGATACCGACCATGAAAAAGCTTGAGATGAATCCCGAGCTTTCCAATACAACGCAGATTCCCACCGCCACCGCGCAGGTGCAGGTCGTGGAGAGAAAACAGGATTAAATATTGTTTATAAGCAAAAGGAGAAAGAATGGCAAAACGCGTAACATCTATCGGCGGGCAGGCCTTGCTTGAGGGCATTTTGATGGTTGGCCCGAAGAAAAACGTAGCGGCTTTTTGTGACGAAGCCGGAAATATTACAACGGAGGAGGTTCCCACGCCGTCGCTGCGCGAAAAATACCCCATTTTGAAAAAGCCGTTTATACGCGGCGTGTTCTCTATGGTGGATACCCTGCGCCTCGGTATGAAGGCGCTGACGCTTTCGGCGGATAAAGTGGGCGGCGAGGAAGAGGAAGAGCCCTCGAAATTTGAAAAGTGGCTCGAAAAGAAATTCGGAGACAAGGTGATGAATGCGGTCGTCGCCGTGGGCGGTGTGCTGGGCGTGGCGCTTGCGGTGCTGCTGTTCTTCTTTTTGCCGGCGGTGCTCTTTAATGGGCTGATGATGCTCACGGGCGACGGCATCAGTGGTTGGCGTTCGGTGTTTGAGGGCCTTTTACGTATCGTCATTTTTGTACTGTACATTGTTGTCATCTCTAAAATGCCGGAGATTGACCGCACATTCCGCTACCACGGCGCGGAGCACAAGACGATTTTTTGCTATGAAAACGACCTGCCGCTCACCGTGGAAAATGTGCGGAAGCAAAAGCGTTTCCACCCGCGCTGCGGCTCCAGCTTTATGATCTTAATGCTTTTGCTCGGCATCATCATCGGTTTTTTCATTCCGTTTTCCAATCCGTTCCTGCGCACATTCTGTAAGCTCTTGTGCCTGCCGATCGTTGTCAGCATCGGTTATGAGCTCATCAAGCTTTGCGGCAAGTACGACAACGTGCTGACGCGCATCATTGCGGCGCCGGGCCTGTGGTTTCAGCGTTTGACCGTAAAAGAGCCGACCGACAAGATGATGGAAGCCGCTATTGCGGCGATGAAAGCGGTTATCCCGGAAAACGGCGAGGATATTATCCGATGACGCTCAACGAGCTGTACCGCGCAGCGAAGACGGCGCTTGAACCCGTCACGGAAGACCCGACGTTTGAAGCCGCGTGCCTTTTGGAGCATTTCTGCGGCGCGAACCGCACAGAGTTATTGTTGCACGGCGATAAGCCGGCGGAGTCTGAAGCGGAGCAAGCGGTGCTTTTCGCGCTCGAAAAGCGCAAAACGGGCGAGCCGCTGCAATATCTGCTTGGCGAGTGGGACTTTATGAGCCTGACGCTTTCCTGCGGAGAGGGCGTGCTGATTCCGCGCGAGGACACCGCTGTTTTGGTGGAAGCAGTGTGCAAGCGTTTGTCGAAAACCGAGGATTTGCCGAAGGGGCTTGACCTTTGCGCCGGCACGGGTGCGGTGGGGCTTTCCATCGCGAAGGAAGCACACGCCGAAGTGACGGAAGTGGAGCTGTACGACAGCGCATTCAACTATTTAAACGAGAATTTGGCGCGTTACCCGGAGCTGCCGGTGACGGCGGTAAAGGGCGACATGTTAGATAAAGCTTTTGCGGAGACGCTGCCGGATGGGTTCGATTTCATCGCGTCAAACCCGCCGTATATTGAGACAAGCGAGCTGCCGCTTTTGCAGCGCGAAGTGCAGAAAGAGCCGAAAACGGCGCTGGACGGCGGCGCGGACGGTCTCATTTTCTACCGCGCGATCTGCGATATTTGGGCGAAAAAATTGCACCCGAACGGCGTGCTTGCCGTGGAAATCGGTGAGACGCAGGGGCAGGCGGTAAAGGTGCTGTTTGAAGCTGCCGGTCTGCGCGATGTGCGGATTCACAAGGACTTGGGCGCGCTCGACAGGGCGGTTTCGGGGGTTAGATAGAATAAGTCGATTTTTTAAAGGCGGCTTTGGCCGCCTTTCGGGGAAGACTGGGTTCGATTTTTATGAACTTGTGTTACAAGTTCATAGGGAAACCTCTTAGTAGGGTTTCCCTCGGACGAAACGTCCACCGGAAGTTTCGTCCTCCCTTCCTGACTTTGCGAACGCAAAAAGATTTCGCTTTCTGCGGAAAGCGACGTAGGGCGCTGCCCTAAGAACCTGCAAGCTTTTGAAAAAGCTTGAGCAAAACTTTTAACCATGGTTTTCTTTAGCTATGCAATAATTTTATCCGAAAGGAAGTTTTTCAAATGGTAAAGCATGTTTTAATGATCAAGCTCAAGGACAATTCCAAGGAGCAGTGCGAAAAGCTGCGCGATCTTTTTATGACGATGAAGGGCCGCGTGCCGCAGGCACTTGACGTGGAAGCCGGTGCGGATTTCCTCCACTCCGAGCGCTCTTTTGACGTCTGCCTGACCGTTACGCTCGAGAGCCCCGAGGCGCTCGAAGAATACCAGAAAGACCCGTACCACTGCAACACGGTGAAGACCTATGTTGCGACAGTTCGCGAAAAGGCGGTTGCGGTCGATTACATCGTTTGATTGAACAAAATTCACGCGGCGCTGTGCGGCTTTTGCATGGCGCTGCTTTTTTACACGGCTTGTTGCTGAAGCCGAAATTGCGCCAAATTAGCCAAAAAAGAATAGGAAAATTCGGCGTTTACACCCCTCGAAAACGACATATGGGCATTGAATTGAAGCATTTTATCCGATATAATAGTAATTAAAGTGTCTTTTGAAGGGAGCAATTTTGTGGTTCGCAATATGACGAAGGGCAGCCCGGTAAAGCTTTTGTTGGCGTTTGCACTGCCTTTGCTCGTTGCCAATGTGTTTCAGCAGTTATACTCTGTGGCGGATGCTATGGTGCTCGGCCGCGGTGTAGGCGTCAACGCGCTTGCGGCGGCGGGTTCCACGGGTTCGGTACATTTCTTTATTTTTGGTTTCATCAACGGTTTGACGCACGGGTATTCCATTTTGATTTCGCAACGCTTCGGCGCAGGCGATGAAAGCGACATGCGCCGCACGGTGATGAACGCGGGCTACCTCGGTTTTATGAGCGCGGCGGTCATCACGGCGTTAAGTCTCATTTTCTCGCGCCCGCTCATGACACTGATGGGTACGCCGACCGATATTTTTGACGACGCACTTTTGTACATCCGCATTATTTTCATCGGTATTTTCACGACGGTGTTTTACAATACGCTTTCGAGTATTCTTCGAGCGCTCGGCGACAGCATGTCGCCGCTCATTATCATTCTCATCAGTTCGGCAGTGAACATCGGGCTGGACATTCTGTTTGTCATGGCCTTTAAATGGGGTGTGGCCGGCGCTGCGTGGGCGACCGTTTTGGCACAGCTGCTTTCCGGCCTGATGTGTTTTTTCGTGTTGTGCCGTATGCCGGTTTTGCGGTTTAAAACCGGCGAAAAGCGCATGGATAAGTCTATTATTTTTGGTTTATTGAAGCTTGGTTTGCCGGTCGGAATTATGAATTCCATTACGGCGATCGGCGGTATGATCTTACAGGGCATTGTGAATGGTTTAGGTTCTACGATTGTGGCGGCATATACGGCGGGCTCGAAAATCTTCGGTCTTGCGGAACAGCCGTGCAACATCATCGGGTTATCCCTTGGCACGTATGTCGGGCAGAACCTCGGCGCGGGACGCGTTGACCGCATTAAAGTCGGCGTGCGCCGCAGCATTTTGATGGTGCTCATCGTCGATTTCTTCATCGGCGGCGCAATGATTCTGTTCGGCCGCCAGCTGACGGCGGTGTTCGTCTCCGGCGTGGAGCAGGCGGTCATCGAAGCTTCGTATCCGTATTTGCTGTGTTGCGGTGCGATGATGTGGGTGCTGGGTTTGCTGTTCGTCTACCGCTTTTCCCTGCAAAGTCTCGGCGACACGGTGGTGCCGATGCTCTCCGGCGCGCTGGAGTTAATTCTGCGCATTTCCGTTGTGCTCGTGCTCTCTAAAGTGTTCGATCTGGGTTTTCTTTCCATCTGCATTGCAGAGGTCTCCGCGTGGTTCGGCGCGGCGGCACTGCTGTGCGTGACATATTACATTCGTATTCAAAAATTGCCGGAAAAACTTTCGGCGAAATCATGAGGGGTTTATGGCAAAAACAGAACGTATTCAAAATATGACAAAAGGCAGCCCTGCAAAGCTGATTTTCACTTTTGCGATACCGCTGATGCTGGGCAACGTGTTTCAGCAGTTCTACACGGTGGTGGATACCGCCATTGTGGGGCAGGCGCTCGGCGTAAACGCGCTGGCGGCGCTCGGTGCGGCGGACTGGCTGAACTGGCTCGTGCTGGGGCTTATCCAAGGCTTTGCGCAGGGCTTTTCCATTTACATGGCGCAGCGTTTCGGCGCGGAAGACCACGAGGGCCTTAACCGCTCCATCGGCGCGACGATCTCGCTTTCGGCGGTCATTTCAATCTTGACCGTCATTCTGAGCCAAGTCGCCATGGCACCCGTGCTGCGCGCCATGAACACGCCGGAGGAGATCATCGGCGGCGCGTTCACATACCTGCGCATCATGTTTGCGGGTATACCCATCATCATGGCATATAACGTGCTTGCAAGCATCCTGCGTGCGCTCGGCGACAGCAAAACGCCGCTGTATGCCATGGTCATTGCATCTATTCTGAATGTCGGGCTTGATCTGCTGTTTGTTATGGTGTTCCACTGGGGCATTGCGGGTGCGGTCGTCGCAACGGTCATCGCACAGCTTTTCGCAGCGCTTTACTGTTTGCGCGCTGTGCTGCACGTGAAGGTCATCCACCTGAAAAAAGAATATTTCCGACTCAATCCGGAAATAGCAAAGCGCCTTTTGGGACTCGGTACGCCGGTCGCCGCACAGAATGTTATCATCGCCGTGGGCGGCATGGTGGTGCAGTCGGTCGTCAACCGCTACGGCACGCTGTTCGTGGCGGGCTTTACGGCAACGAATAAGCTGTACGGTATTTTGGAGATTGCCGCCGTTTCGTTCGGCTACGCCGTGACGACGTATGTCGGGCAGAATCTCGGCGCGGGGCTTTTAGACCGCGTGAAAAAGGGTATGCACTCCGCAACGTGGATCGCTTTGCTGACCTCGGTCGTCATTACGGTTTTTGTGCTGATTTTCGGAAAATACGGCATCGCACTGTTTATTTCCGGGACGGCGGAGGAAGTGTCGATCTCGTCGCAGGTGGCAATACACTATCTTAATATCATGAGTATTTGTCTGTCTATCCTCTATATGCTGCACATTTACCGCTCCGCGCTGATGGGGCTTGGCGATACCATCATGCCGATGGCTTCGGGCATCATGGAATTTTTGATGCGTATTGGCGTGGCGTTGTTTCTGCCGCTTATTATCGGGCAGGAGGGTATTTTCTATGCGGAGGTCACTGCTTGGACCGGCGCGGCTATTCTGCTTGTCACGATGTATTTTTTGAGAATGCATAAACTGACGAGAGAACTTGACACAAGCCAAAGTAAAGCGGGCGAATAAAAGAAGCCTTTCAGAAAAATATGAAGCTAAAAAGCGTGCAGAAAACAAAATCTGTGCGCTTTTCTTTATTACATGCGCATAAGAACGCGGCAAAGACTAAAGAATGAAGAATGTGAAACTCACTCTTGAAGTTTGTCCGTACAATCTGTATACTGGGTGTAGATTACGCGCGGGAAGCCGCGCTGACGGAGGTATTTTATTATGAGACCCCTTACACCGAAATTTCCGAAGCTGCTGCATGGCGGCGATTATAATCCCGAACAGTGGCTGCGCTACCCCGAGATTCTCAAGCAGGACGTGGAGCTGATGAAGAAAGCGGATATCAACTGCGTGTCGGTCGGTATTTTCTCCTGGGCACATCTGGAGCCGAATGAGGGAGAATACGACTTCGACTGGCTGGAGAAGATCATCGACAATCTCTACAAAGACGGCATTTATACCGTGTTGGCCACACCGTCCGGTGCAAAGCCGCTTTGGATGAGCGAAAAGTATGAGGAGATTCGCCGTGTGCAGAATAACGGTGTGCGCGACCTTTCCGGCGCGCGCCATAACCACTGCTATACATCCCCCGTGTACAGAGAGAAGACCCGCGAGATGGATAAGCGCCTTGCAAAGCGCTTTGCAAACCACCCGGGCGTCATTTTGTGGCACCTTTCTAATGAGTACGGCGGCGAGTGCTACTGCCCGCTGTGCCAACAGGCGTTCCGCGATTGGCTGAAAAAGAAGTATAAGACGCTCGACGACCTGAACCACGCGTGGTGGACGGACTTCTGGAGCCACACGTATACGAGCTGGGACCAGATTCACGCGCCGCAGCCGAACGGCGAAATGAACGTGCATGGTCTGACGCTCGATTGGAAGCGCTTTGTCACGTACCAGACCGTCGATTTCATGAAAATGGAGCGCGACGCCGTGAAGGAAGTAAACCCGGATATCCCGGTGACGGCGAACCTGATGGGCTTCTACGACGGCCTCGATTACTTCAAGTTCGGCCCGGAGCTCGACGTTGTTTCCTGGGACAACTACCCGCAGTGGCATACGGCCGACAACGTAGAGATTGCGGTTTCTTCTGCGATGACGCACGACGTGATGCGTTCGATCAAGCACGAAAACTTCCTTTTGATGGAAAGCACGCCGAGCATGACGAACTGGACGCCCATCAGTATGCTGAAGCGCCCGGGCATGCACCTGCTTTCCTCTATGCAGGCGGTTGCACACGGCTCGAATTCCGTGCAGTATTTCCAGTTCAGAAAAAGCCGCGGCTCCTGCGAAAAGTTCCACGGCGCGGTCGTCGACCATGTCAGCCATGGCGGCGTGTTCGACTCCGTCACGAACGAGAACACCCGTGTGTTTAAGGACGTGCAGTCCGTCGGCGCTGAGCTGAAGATCATGAATGAGCGTAACGACGTATACGGCACCGAAGTCAAGCCGCAGGTCGCCATCGTGTACGACGTGGAAAACCGCTGGGCGCTGGATGCTGCCGCGGGCCCGCGCAACAAGGATAAAGACGAAAAATATGTGGAGACGCTCTTGACGCACTACCGTCCGTTCTGGGATAAGGGCGTGCAGGTGGACATCGTCGATATGGACGGCGACATCTCGAAATATAAGCTTGTCATTGCGCCGATGCTCTATATGTACCGCGCAGGCTTTGAAAAGAAGATGCGCAAGTTTGTCGAAAACGGCGGCACGCTCGTTACAACGTACTGGAGCGGCATCGTGGACGATACCGACCTGTGCAAAATGGGCGGCCTCCCCGGCGACATGATGGACGTGTTCGGCGTGTGGAACGAAGAAATCGACAGCCTGCCGGACGGCATGAAGAACGGCATTGTGTTTAACGGCAGCCGTTACGATGCTAAAGAGCTTTGTGCACGTATCCACCCGCTGACGGCGGAGGTGCTCGGCACATATGAAAAGGATTTCTACGCAGGCGAAGCGGCGCTGACGAAAAACAAGTTCGGCAAGGGCGAGGCGTATTACATTGCGGCCCGTACCGGCAGCGATATGCTTTCTGTACTGTACGGCGAAATGATTGAGACGCTGCACATTGAAAAAGCGCTCGATTGCGCCCTGCCGCACGGCGTAACGGCACACATCCGCCACGGCGAAAAGGAGAATATCATTTTTGTAGAAAACTACACGGAAAGCGGAAAAACCGTGGAATTGCCGCGCGACTACAAGTTGTACGGTACAGATCAAACGGTAAATTCAATCAAACTCGCTCCGTTTGGCATTGCCCTCTTATCGGATTTAACAAAAGTTTAATATTTTGCGTATTTGCTGTGGAAATTCTCGCTATTTTGTGCTATATTGAAATAGACAAGAGCCGACATTGTTCGTGTAAAACGGACAGGCAAATAACGGAATATGCAGTTTGAAGGAGTAATCAAATGGCAATGGAATCACAGACGTTTTTCAGTGCAGAGAATCGCGTAGCACCGCTTGGCATCGTACCGCTTGCCGGTGCGCGTGAGCTTTCCGAAAAGGTTGAGGCCCATCTGGTGCGTTGGGCAAAGCGTGCCGGTATGGATGTGGACACGTTCATCATCGAAAACAGCTGCCCGCGTTTCTCTTCCGGCGACAGCAAGGGTCTTATCAAGTCGACCGTGCGCGGCTATGACCTGTTCTTTGTTGTAGACGTAGGCAATTACAGCTTGACCTACAACTACTTCGGCAACCAGAACCACATGTCCCCGGATGACCATTATCAGGATTTGAAGCGTCTCATTCAGGCGGCAAGTGGTAAGGCACACCGCGTTAACGTTGTGATGCCGCTGCTTTACGGCGGCCGTCAGCACCGCCGCAGCTACCGCGAGTCTTTGGACTGCGCATACATGCTGCAGGAGCTTCAGCAGATGGGCGTTTCCAACGTTTTGACTTTCGACGCACATGACCCGCGCGTGCAGAACGCTGTGCCGGTTATGGGCTTCGATAACCTGATGCCGACTTACCAGGTTTTAAAGAAGCTCTTCAAGGACTTCCCGGATCTTTCCACCGATAAGAAAGACTTCATGATCGTCAGCCCGGACGAAGGTGCGTTGAACCGCAACATGTACTATGCTTCCGTGCTCGGTGTGGACATGGGCATGTTCTACAAGCGCCGCGATTATTCCCGCATTGTAGACGGCCGCAACCCGATCGTTGCACATGAGTATCTCGGTACTCCGGTTGAGGGCAAGGACGTGTTCGTTGCCGATGACATCATCTCTTCCGGCGAGTCCGTGCTCGACATCGCAGAGAACGTCAAGGCCCGCAAGGCACGCCGCTTCTTCGCTTACGGCACGTATGCCATCTTCACGAACGGCCTCGCAAAGTTCGATAAAGCGTATGAAGAGGGCCTCATCGACGGCATCTTCGGCAGCAACCTGACGTACCTTAACCCGGAACTGAAGAACCGCCCGTGGTTCCATGAAGTCGATGTTTCGAAGTACATCGCTTACTTCATCTCCGCTTTGAACCACGACGCTTCCATCAGCTCCCTGCTCGACCCGCACGCCAAGATCGACGCACTGCTCCAGAAGCGTGCGCTCGAAAAGGCAAAGATCATCGACGAGCAGCTCTGATTTTTAAATCACAGCTAAAATAAACAGGGTATGCACTGTAAAAAAGTGCGTACCCTGTTTTTGTGTACGCGTATTTTAAAAGAACCAAAAGAAAAAAGCCGCATAAAATGGCGCGGAGAGGTGATCTTTGGGCTTGCGTTTTTAAAGGGGCTGTGTTAAAATACTGTCATAAAGCAAACGCTGAGACCGAACGAGTACCCCGGGGGCAGTCGATAGAGAGCGGAGGTCATGGGCTGAGAGCCGCCGCAGAAAAGAGCCGGGCGAAGTGCATTCGCGAGCGGATGCGGTGAGCGAAAGTGAGCCGCATACGGGTACGGCACGTTACGCCGTTTGAGTGATAAACCGGAGTGGAACCGCGGATTTATTGTATCATGAATGTTTTGGTACATTTCGCCCCCGAGCGCCTATGTTGTGCGCTCGGGGCTTTTTGTTTTTAAGGAGAGATTTACGTCATGTTTTCTAAATTAAAGGCGGAGCTTGACGCCGTGATGGCGCGCGACCCTGCCGCCCGCAGCCGTGCGGAGGTTTATTTTCTGTATTCCGGCTTCAAAGCGGTGCGGTCTTACCGCAAGGCAAACTGGTTTTTCCGCCATAATATGAAATTTATCGCGCGCTATATCTCGCAGCGCGCGCGCCGCAAAACGGGTATAGAGATTCACCCGGGCGCGACGATCGGCAAAAATCTGTTCATCGACCATGGTATGGGTGTCGTCATCGGCGAAACCACCGTTATCGGTGACAACTGCACGCTGTATCAGGGTGTGACGCTCGGCGGCACGGGCAAAGACCAGGGCAAGCGTCACCCGACGCTTGGAAATGATGTGCTCGTCGGTGCGGGCGCAAAGGTGCTGGGGCCGTTCCGCGTGGGTGATAACGCCCGTGTGGCGGCGGGTGCCGTGGTGTTGGATGCCGTGCCCGATAACGCAACGGCGGTCGGCGTACCGGCGCGCATCGTGCGCGTGGGCGGCAAGCGTGTGATGGACAACAGCACGCTGGATCAGATCCACGTGGCCGACCCGGTGGCGCAGGAAATGTGCCGCATGCGGCTTGAAATTGAGCGCCTGCACGGCGAGCTGAACAGCTGCCGCAGAGAAAAAAGCGAGCTGACCGCACAGAAAGCGGAGAAGAATAAGGAAGAATAAGCAGAAAGGAAGCACCTGTATGCAGCTCTATAACACAAGAACACAGAAAAAAGAAGAATTTATTCCGCACGAAGCCGGCAAAGTCAAAATGTACACCTGCGGCCCAACCGTGTACCACTATGCGCACATCGGCAACCTGCGCTCGTACATCATGGAGGATATGCTGGAAAAAGCCTTGCGCTACCTCGGCTATGACGTGACCCGCGCCATGAACATCACGGACGTCGGCCACCTTTCCAGCGATGCCGACACCGGCGAAGACAAGATGCTCAAGGGCGCGCGCCGCGAGCACAAGACCGTCATGCAGATTGCGCAGTTCTATACCGACGCTTTTTTCAGTGACTGCGAAAAGCTTGGCATCAAGCGCCCGGAGATCGTCGTTCCAGCGACGAGCTGCATCGATACGTTCATCCACATGGTAGAGGTGCTCCTTGAAAAGGGATATGCCTATATCGCGGGCGGCAACGTCTATTTTGATACCTCCAAGCTCGAAAACTATTATGTTTTCGGCAACATGGAGGAAGAGAGCCTCGCCGTAGGCGTGCGTGACAGCGTGGAAGAGGACGAAAACAAGCGCTCCAAGAGCGACTTCGTACTGTGGTTTACAAAGTCGAAGTTTGACGACCAGGAGCTCAAGTGGGATTCCCCGTGGGGCGTGGGCTACCCGGGCTGGCACATCGAGTGCAGCGGCATCAGCATCAAGTACCTCGGCGAATACCTCGACATTCACTGCGGCGGCATCGATAACGCGTTCCCACACCACACGAATGAGATTGCACAGAGCGAAGCGTATCTCGGCCACCCGTGGTGCAAATACTGGTTCCACGTGCTGCACCTTTTGGACGCGCGCGGCAAGATGAGCAAATCAAAGGGCGATTTTCTCACGGTCTCGCTGCTTGAGGAAAAGGGCTACGCGCCGCTTGTATACCGCATGTTCTGCTTACAGTCCCATTACAGAAAGCCGCTGACGTTCTCGTTTGAGAGCCTTGACAACACCGCCACGGCGTACAAAAAGCTCGTTTCCCGCATTGCAGCGCTGAAAAATGAGGGAGAGCACGACGAAGCTGCCATGGAGCCGCTGCGTGCCTCGTTCCGCGCGGCGCTGGAAAACGACCTCAACACGTCCTTGGCACTCACAGCGCTGTACGACGTACTGAAAGCCAAGCTTTCCGACGCGGACAAGCTTGCGCTCATCAAGGAGTTTGACGAAGTGTTGTCCCTCGGCTTGCTGAAAGCTGCAAAGGCGCTGCGCGAGGAGCAGAATGCGCAGAAGTCCGCTGTGCCGGAGGGCATGACCGCCGAGGAAGCCGCGGAGATCGAAGCGCTCATCGCAAAGCGCACGGAAGCCAGAAAGGCAAAGGACTGGGCAACTGCCGATGCGATTCGCGATGCGCTTGCCGCACGCCATATCGTTGTGAAGGATACCCCGCAGGGTATCACGTGGTCTGTGCAGGGCTAAAATAAGGCAAAAGTCATAACCTCTCCTCTTAGGTGTGGTTATGACTTATACAACAAAAGGGCACGGAGCTTTAAAACTCCGTGCCCTTGGTTTTTGCGGAACTTACGCGTTTTTGTTTTCTTTTTCGTCGTCGCAGCAGTGGCCTGTTTTGTGCTTGTGAATGTCTTCCGTACCGGCGGCAATGGCTTCCTCGTAGTATTTACACTTATAATCGATTACTTTAAGCTGATCTTCAAGCTCCTTGATTTGTGCCATAACGGCCTCGCGGCGCTCAAGAAACAAGTTGTAGCGCTGCTCCAGGGTGGAGTCACCCATTTGTGCCCACACCGCGTACTGGCGAATATCTTTAATGGACATGCCCGTGCATTTTAAACATTCGATAATGCGCAGCATGGAAAGATCCTGTTCGGAAAACATTCTGTGGCCGGATTCCTTTCGCTCCAAAAACGGCAGGATGCCTTCTTTATCGTAATAGCGCAGCGTGGTCGCCGGAATGCCCGTGATGTCCGAGGCTTCCTTAATGGTGTACGTCATCTGCAAGCGCTCCTTTCTAAGTTAGATATAACTCTATATATAAGCATACGTTTTTTTGCGCGGTTTGTCAATGTGTTCGTGGAAAACTCCTGCGCCAAAATTTCGGAAAAACAAAAAGAACGCCCGGCTGCGTAAACAGCCGCAAGGCGCTCGAATACAGGTTAAAGCTTAAAACTCAAGTGTAACGGTATCGGATTTCGTGATCTCGTTCCACGTTGTGAGGTCGCAGAGGACTCTGCTTCGGAGGAAGCCGTGCTGCTCACACTGCTTTCGGAATCGTTGCTTCCGGCACCGCCGTTACTTTCGTACGCCGCAAGAGAGAGAACGAGCAGTGCAGAAAGCAGGAAAGACATGAATTTCTTCATTTTAATTACTCCTTCTGCTTTTTGAGAAACACCGCGAAACATGCGGGAATTTCTCAGAAAACGGTGAAATTTATACCTACAACATTATATATATAATGCCAATAGTTTGGAGCGCGTTTTTTGAAAAAATCGACGGAAAAAGCCATGCAGAAGAATTTTGCACAGGGCTTGCGCATAAGACAAAAACAAGATAAAATAATATTTAGTATACACAGAAAAGGCAGGGGGTGCGGCATGAAAGAAAAAATTCAGCTGTTAGCGGCGGCGCTGGCGCTTATTTTGCTGCTTTGCGGCTGTGCGGCGCGGGGCACGGCATCAAACGACGCCAAGCCGGCGGCGGGCGATGTCACGGACAGCAACGCCGCGCCCTACGAGGTCCCCGCTTTTCGGGATTCCGTCTTCAACGAAGATGAAGCGACCGCGTTCGGCAGCGGAGAGATTGACCTTTCCCAGCTTGAAGGCGGCATCATCGGCGTAAAAGCGCAGAGCGATACGCGATTAAAAATGCAGATTGTCTGCGGAGAGGATAAATATAACTATGACTTGCCGAACGACGGCACTGCGACATTTTTCCCGCTCAACATGGGAAACGGCACATACACGTTCCGCCTGATGGAGCAGGTGGGCGACAGCAAATACGCATGCATCGGGAGCGAAGACCGCGACGTGACGCTGAAAAATGAATTTCAGCCGTACCTACGCCCGAACCAGATGGTGAATTACAACAAAAGCTCCGATTGCATCAAAAAGGTGAAAGAGCTGGCCGCAAGCTGCACCACCGATGCGGACATTGCTGCCGCCGTGTATGACTACATGGTGAAGAATATCCAATACGATACGGAAAAAGCGGCGACCGTGCAGAACGGCTACCTGCCCTCCCCGGATGAGACCTTAAAGACCGGCAAGGGCATATGCTTTGATTATGCAAGCCTTGCCGCCGCCATGCTGCGCAGCGAGGGCATTCCGTGCAAGCTCATCACGGGTTATGTGGGTGAGGAGACCTACCACGCGTGGAACAGCTTTTATGTGGAGAGCGAGGGGTGGATCACCGTGGAGATCCGCGCAAAAGCGGATGAGTGGCAGCGGGTGGACATCACCTTTGCCGCAGGCGGCATGCCCGCCGGGGAGATTCAAAACGATTCGGAATACACAACGCGGTTCACTTATTAAAGGAAAAGCGAAAGGACGAGGAACATGGCAGAAAAATTTTTGACTCAGGAACAGCTCAGCGCATTTTGCAGCAGCCTTGCAATGCTGCTGCGCTCCGGCGCGTCGCTTTCGGAGGTTTCTTCCCTGTTTGAGGAAGACGGCATGGACACCGCCTTGCGGCAGGCTTCTACCGAGATCAGCCTTTCGGTTGCGGCGGGCGAGACGTTTTCGGCAGCGGCGGAAAAGACCGGCGTTTTCCCGGAATACGCCTTGAGCGTTTTTAGCACGGCAGAGCTTTCCGGCCGATTGGACGAAGCGCTTGACCGCCTTGCAGACCACTATGACCGCCAAAGCGCGCTATACGACCGTTTGCACAGCACCCTTACATACCCGGCCGTTTTGATGCTGATGATGTGCGGCGTGCTGGCGGTGCTCGTTTTTGCTGTGCTGCCCATGTTTGAGCGCGTGTACGACAATTTAACGGGCAGCCTGCTTTCATCTTCCTATGCCTATGTGCTCGCGGCGACGCTCATCGGGCGCATCAGCTTGGTGTTTGCGGGGCTTTTGGGCATCGTTTTGCTCGTTTTGGCGTTTGGTATACGCTCCGATAAAGGTCGGGAAAAGCTCAGAAATACAATGGAAACGAGCCGCTTCACGCGCAGAGCCGCGTGGCTTTTGGCGGTATCCGAGGTGATGGACACGCTCTCCGCCTTGCTTGCGAGCGGTACGGATGAAGACAGTGCGCTTGCGCTGTGCATCGAGCAGACGCGCCACAAAAAGCTGCACGAGGCGCTTGAAAAATGCCGTGAAGAAACCCAGATGGGCGTCGGCATTGCGACGGCGTTTGCGCACCAAAAGATATTGCCCGCCATGTACGGCAAAATGCTGCTTGGCGGTGCGAAGAGCGGCGAGCTCGTGCAGGTGACGGAAAACCTCGCGCGCCGCACGGCGCAGGAGGCGGAAAACGGGCTGTGCAGCGTCATCGACCGCACGGAGCCGATTTTGATCGGATTTCTCACCGCGTCTGTCGGTTTGACGCTTTTAAGCGTCATGCTGCCTTTGCTCGGCATTTTGAGCGCAATCTGAGGGAAAAGCTATGGGTATTTTGAATCGAAAAATAAGCTTCCGGCTTTTCGCGGTCGGGCTTATTCTGGTGCTTGCGGTAATTTTTACCGCGGTGTGCGTGCCGGTTTTTCAGGAGGATATCCGCGAAACAGGCCGTGCCGCCGTGCGTGAAGCCGTTTTGCGCAGCGCCGTAGAGTGCTACACCTTAGAGGGCGCATACCCGGAAAGCCTTGAATATTTGGAAAAGCACTACGGGCTTACGGTCAATAAGAAAGAATACATCGTGACATACGAGGTTTTCGCCGATAACCAGCTGCCGACCGTTCAGGTGCTGGTGCGCGGCGAGGAATAAGGAGGGCGCATGACGGAACCGAAAAAGAGAAACAGCACTTCTCTGATGCTGCTTCTGCTGTATGCATTGCTCATCGCATCGCTTTTGGTGTTGACGCTTGCGGGCGCGCGGCTGTATTCCGATACGATGGATGCCCGCGACGCACACGCAAAGCAGCGCAGCGCGCTTTCGTATATTCAAAGCCAAACGGCAGCGTGCGGCGGCAAAGGGAACATCCGCCTGATCGACGGCTCGGAGGGCCCGGCGGTGTGCCTGCGCGAGCCGGAAAGCGACTTCGAAACGCGCATCTATTTATATGAAAACGCGCTGCGCACGGAGTTTTCACGGGTCACGGCGGAGATCGACCCCAATAACGCCGAAAAGCTGTGCGACCTTAAAACGTTTAAAGCCGAGCTTTCGGAAAGCGGACTTTTAACGATCACTGCGGACGGCATGACCGCCGGCGCGTATTGTGACGGAGGTGGCGCGGCATGATAGATTACGAGGAAAAGCGCAGTGAAACGCGCCACCGCATGGGCTTTATGACCCCGCTGCTTGTGTTTGTTCTGGCATTTGTCGCGTGCTGCGGTGTCATTGCGTGCGTGTTCCTGCGCGCGGCCGTCATCAGCGATGAAGCGGCGAGGGAAAGCGCAGGCATTGCGCTGTGCCGCAGCGCCGCAGAGGAGTTTCGCGCGGGAGAGATCCCCGAAAACGGCGAAATAGCATATTTCACAAAAGATATGGCAAGCTGTGCGGAAGCGGACGCTTACTATTATATAGAAACCGAAGTGACCGCCGCCGAGACCGAAACGGGAGCGTTGTATGCCGGGAAAATCACGGCGTACACGGCGGAGCAGGATAAAGAAATTTATGCGCTGAATGTACGGTGCTACCGGCCGAAGGAGGGAACGCCATGAGCCGAAATCGATTCCGCATCGGCAGCATCGCGGTGCTGTTCGCGGTCGTTGTGCTGTGCGTCGCCATTTTCGGCGTGCTTACGGTGTCCTCTGCCGTATCCGATCGCCGTGCCGCAGAGCGCTACGGCGAGCACGTGGAAGTGCTGTATGCATGCGAAAACGCCGGGCAAGACTGGCTTTCCGAAGCAGATGCGTATTTAAAGGGCGCGGGAGAGCTGCCGGAAAACACGGAAGAGACCGAAACCACGCTCAAAACGGAAATCACGCGCGGCAACATGCAGCTTGAGATCTGCTTAAATAAGATAAACGGCAGCTATGAGATTGCAAAATGGCGCTGCACAGCGCGCTGGCAGCCGGATGACTCCCTGAACCTCGGGTAAGAAAGGCGGAGTACAATGAACATGACTGAAATTTTGAAAAGTGCCGTGGAGCGCGGCGCTTCCGATATTTTCGTGGTGGCGGGCCTGCCGCTGACGTATAAGGTGCGCGGCGAACAGCAGCGTGAAACGGCGGACGGCGCCTTCACGCCCGAAAAGACTGAAGCATTCGCAGCGGAAATCTATCGTCTTGCCGCGCGTGAGCCGCACTGCTTAAACGGCAGTGCGACCGATGACGATTTTTCGTTCTCGCTCAGCGGTACGGGACGCTTCCGTGTGAATCTGTTCCGCCAGCGCGGCAGCATTGCCGCCGTGGTGCGCGTCATCCGCTTCGGTCTGCCTACGGCCGAAGAAGCGCACATTCCGCCGGAGGTCATGCGCGCGGCACAGATGAAAAAAGGCATCGTGCTTGTTACGGGCTCAGCGGGCAGCGGTAAGTCCACAACGCTCGCGTGTATCATCAACGAGATCAACCGTACGCGCACGGGACATATTCTGACGCTCGAGGATCCGGTGGAGTACATCCATCGCCACGATAAGTGCATTGTGAGCCAACGTGAGATCGGCTGCGACTGCCCGAGCTACGTCGCCGCTTTGCGCAGTGCACTGCGCGAAAGCCCGGACGTGATTTTGCTCGGCGAAATGCGCGACAAAGAGACAATGGAGGTAGCGATGACCGCCGCCGAAACGGGGCAGCTATTGCTTTCGAGCCTGCACACCACCGGCGCGGCGAATACGATTGACCGCATCATCGACGCATTTCCGCCGAACCAGCAGGCGCAGATCCGCTTACAGCTTTCCATGGTTTTGCAGGCGGTCATCAGTCAGCAGCTCGTGCCCGGCATAGACGGCACACCCATCCCGGTGTTTGAAATCATGTATTCCACACTCGCGATACGCAATATGATCCGCGAAAGCAAAACGCATCAGCTCGATGCCGCCATCGCTTCCGGCGCGGCGCAGGGCATGCGCACCATGGACATGGCGCTTGCGGACCTTGTACGGCAAAAGCGCATCACAGAGGAGACGGCACTTTACTACTGCACGAACTATGAGACGATGCAAAAACGTCTGCAATTACTTTAAGTCATAGTTTTTAGCGTGACCTTTCGCCAAAAAAGGTATTTTCTCCGACAAAAAAGCAAATTCTTATGAGAAAAATCGCATTTTCCACCTTTCGGTGGATTACAAATGCGGTGAAGCGTGCTATACTTTATGAAAAGAACAAGTTCGGAATATTATTTTTTCGCAATAGCCGGGGTGATATTTTGAACTGTTATTTCTGAAAGAGGGAGATGAACCGTTCATGAGTCGAACAGCGAAAGAAATTGAAACCACCGGGCTGCCGTGTGAAGCACAGAACGGTGAAACGATACAGGTTGTGCCGAAGATCGATGTGACCATGTTCGGCAAGTTTACCTTAAAGCAGGAAGGTATGGAGGTTCCGCACGCTGTGAGCCTCACGGGACGTTCCAGAAGACTGTGGACGCTTACGGCATACCTTATTCTGAACAGAAACCGCGGTGTTTCCGCACAGGAGCTCATCGACCTGCTGTGGCCGGAAGCCGAAAACGATAACCCGTTAAGCACGCTGCAAAATAATGTCAGCCGCGCAAGGGCTGCGCTGGCAGAGCTCGGCTTTACGCACGCAAAGGTTATAATCCATAACGAAAAGGGCTATTATCGCTGGGCGCCGGATCGCGAGACGCAGCTTGACGTAGAGCAATTTGAAACACTTGCAAAGGCAGCGCTTGCCGAAGAAGATATGGAAAAATCGGTTGCCCTGGCGCAGGAAGCCGTGGCGCTTTACACCGGCGATTTTCTTACGGAAAGCGCAGCGGAGTTCTGGTGCATCAACCTCAACACGTATTACCGCTCGCTTTATACGCGCCTATGTCGCGCGGCGGTGGATCGCCTTTTGAAGCTCGGACGCATTACGGATGCGGAAAAGCTCTGCACGGGCGTTATCCGTTTAGATCCCGCCGCAGAGGAATTCAGCGTGTTTTTGATGCAGGCGCTCATAAAAAACAAAAACCCGAAAAAAGCGCTGGAACACTATGATTACATCGCTTCGCTGTACCGGGAGGTCTACGGTGTTTCGCCTTCGGCGGAGCTGGAGGCGCAGAAGGCGCTTGCGGTGCAGGAGCTTTACGGCAGCGAGACGAGTGAAGACGATATTCACACGTTCCTGCTTGCAAAAGAACAGGAACCCGGTGCGTTTTGCTGCGATAACAACGTTTTCCGCGAGATTGTAAACCTGCATGTGCGCGAGATGCGCCGAAACGATACCCCTGCGGCGTTGATGATTGTGCGGCTTGCAAACCGCTCGATAGACCCGGAAAAGCGTGCTATATATATGAAGCAGATGGAAGGGACGCTTTTAAACGAACTGCGCGCGGGTGACCCGTTCACAAAGGTGGGCGCAAACCAGTTTTGGGTGCTGCTGCCGGGTGCGACCGGCGAAAACGGCGGGCTCGTTTCCCGCCGTGTGTTCAATCGGTTCCAAAAGGAATACCCGAAAAGCGGTGCGGCCTACACCTTTAAATCGCTCGACCTGCGCCACATACATATGAACGCAGAAGAAAAAGCAACGGAGAAAACGGAGCGCCGAAAGGCCTAAAACCGTCACCTGAAAAAACGAACCGGTTGACGCAGCACAGTTAACAAAAAAACTACGACCTATTTTCTTTTTTTATGAGAAAATAGGTCGTTTTTCTATGAAAAAACTTCTTAATCATAGCGTTCTCATAGCACCTTTGTGTAAAATAGAATCACAAAAGACAAAAGGGAGGGGTTAGGTGAAAGAAAATCGTATGCTACCGATCGGCACAGAGACCTTCCGTATCTTTGTGGATGAAGCGGAGGACGGTGTCATCCGCGGCAGGGTCTCCGGCGGGACGCTCCCGGAGGAAACCCTATTCCGAAGTCTTTCACGCCTGATCCTGCTTTTGGAAGAGCAGCTGGATACAGGCGGCGCGCCGAAAGCTTCTCCCATAAAATGTACGGAAACACCCACGTTTGAACTGGACATCCTGTTCCGCCAGAATTACAGCTGGCAGGGAAGACTGCGGTGGACAAAAGGCGGCAAAGAGGCCGCGTTCCGCAGTGTGCTGGAGCTGCTCATCCAAATGGAAACGGTTTTGGCACAGTAACACACATCAATTTAGGAATCCATATTTGTTATAAAACGGACAAATCACAGGATTGGAGGAAAACACTATGAAAAAGAAGATCATCGCCGTGTTGCTGAGCGCATGTATGCTGGTTTCGGCATGTCCTACGGGCGCGTTTGCAATGAGTGATGAGGAAACAAACACCTACACTGCAACAGGGGATGTTATGCAGGGGGGAACGCCGGTCGTTGACGAGACGCCCGCGCCCGAGGAGACCGCAGCTCCGGAGGAGACACCCACTCCCGCTCCGGAGGAGACACCCACTCCCGCTCCGGAGGAGACACCTGCTCCCGCCCCGGTAGAGACCCCGGCTCCCGTTGAAGTGGAAGCACAGGCGACCCCCGCCGCAGGTGCAGAGGAAACTGCACCGGCAAAACAGAGCGAGGAAGCGGGCATTTCAACCGCTATGTTGCTTCCGGACGACGACAAGAAGCCCGCGGTCGATACCTACCGTTTCTATGATGCAGACGGCAAGGAGCTGACCGATTGGACGTAGACCGTCGCCAAAGGCGAAGAGCTCCTCGAGCCGCCTGCACCGACAAAGGAAAACGCACGCTTTGTTGGGTGGTATGTCGGTAAGACCCCGTTAAGCTTCGGCGAAGTCGCGGCTGTCAGCGGCACGGAAGTGACGGTTACGGCGAAGTTTGAGGTGTACAGCTACGTATACTTCATGAATGAAGACGGTACAAAGGTGGTTTATTACACCGCCGCAGGCGTAGCCGGTGAAAACGTTGCGGAAGCAGATTTGAACGCCGCGACCGCTAAGGTTGAGCTCACCATGGGCAAAGAAAAAGGCGTTGTCGGTTGGAGCACCACGCAGGACAGCAATACGCCCGATGCATCTATCACATTTGTAGCCGGCGATACATACGTTTACCCGGTAGTTAAAACCGGCTTCTGGGTCACGTTTGATACCAAGGGCGGCGACTACATGGCGCCGCAGTTCCGAATGGAAACGCTGAACCTGAGCACGGTCACCCCCACCCGCAGCGGTTACACGTTCGACGGTTGGTATATCGACGGTCAGAAAGTAACGTCTGTTTCCGCAGAAGCAACTGTTACCGCGCACTGGAACGCCAATTCCAAAACGGAATACACCGTTATCCATTGGCAGGAAAATGCAGATGATAACGAGTATTCCTCGAAGGATATCGAAATAAAATCTGGCATTACTGGCGCAAAGACAGCTGCCACTGCAAAAAGCAGCAAAGATGAAGATTATCAGGGCTTTACTGCACAGAAGATTGAGCAGAAGACCATTGCTGGTGACGGTTCCACGATCGTAAACATTTATTATAAGAGAAATGTTTACGACGTTAAGTTCTACAGTTATAGTAGTGGTTGGGGCTGGGAATATTCTCCTTCTCAGGAGTATACCAGTCTTAGAATTACGGCAAAATATGGCGCGAACATCAGTAAGAAGTGGCCTACTTACAATGGCAGCAGCACATGGAGCACAAGTGATGGCGGTAGTACAAGCCAGGTTAACATTGATACAATGCCGTTAGGCGGCGACGAGTTCTATGGCCCGAAGACTGGTTCGGGCAGTGAGACAGCGTACTATTTTGTAGAAGTTTTGCCGGGCGAAAATGGAACAATTACTATCGATGGAATAACCTATAAAGAAGATCACCACGATACAAGCCCCGGTAGAGGCTATAAAGTATCAAAAGAAGATCAGTATCCGATTACAGGTTTTACTTTTAACGAAAATGTAAGTACTCCTATTCGCGGCAAATACAATAATGCCAAATTCTACTATACCCGCAACTCCTATAATATCGTATTCATGAATAAGGGTGCGAAGGATAGAGAGGTTAGCCGCAAGTATCAGCAGGATATTTCCGATGTCAACTACAACCCGACAAAACCGGCCGGTGTACCCGCAAACTTTACGTTTGCAGGCTGGTATGATAACGAGCTTTGCGCAGGCACAGCGTATGATTTCTCCGGCAAAACAATGCCTGCACAGAACATTACGCTCTATGCAAAGTGGCAGGCGCCGGTTATTGAAGCTAAGGTTTACCTGACGGCCTCTGCGGACGGCGAAGTAAGAACGATCAATGTTGAGTACGGCAAAAAACTTTCGGAATCCGAGGAGTTTAAGGCGTTGCTTAAAGAGCTCACAGAAACGCCCTCCGCTTGGATCGATTCCAACGGCGCGCTGTTCAATGTAGATACCGAGCTTTACAGCTCCGTTACGATTTCCCCGTTCTTCCCCTCCGCAAAGGATGGCTTCACGGTCACATACGTTGAGGACAAAAACGAAAACGTAGCAACGGATAACCAGAAGTATGTAAGCGGCAGCTCCGCCCGCGTACTTCCGCCGGAAAATTCCGAAAACTTCCGCGCTTGGGAAATGGAAGACGGCAAGCTCATCCACCCGGGCGATAAGATTACCGTCACAAAGAACATCACGTTGAGGGCAGTCTACACCATTAAGCCCCAAACCGAGACGATTACGTATCATTATAATTTCACAGATAAAGATGGCAACTACAATGCCGATACCTTTGAGGATGGTAATCACCCGAAGAACACTAAAGCAGAAGTTTTGACATTAAGTGCAGCTGGATTTGAACTCGTAGCTGGTTATGAATTCCTTGGCTGGGCACTGACAGCAAATGGCTCTATCACATATCGGCCTGGAGATGAAGCATTCGTCGATGGCAACGGTGATAATGATCTGTGGGCTGTTTGGAGCAGGAAATCTTACAAGGTAACATGGCTTGATGAAGACGGTTCCCTGTTGAGAGAAGATACCGTAGAGTACGGAGAGATGCCGGAGTACGGAGAGAATCCGACGAAGGCAGCAACTGATGAGTATACGTACACCTTTGATAAGTGGACGCCGGAACTTGAAGCGGTCACGAAAGATGCAACGTATCAGGCAA
>ERZ825670.1622-NODE-1622-length-23789-cov-4.373768_pt1 | contig 23789 bp, 26 predicted proteins | sample MGYA00519929_ERZ825670 | MGnify/ENA primary metagenome ERZ825670 (study PRJEB31778, sample SAMEA3449207) | human gut metagenome | biome: human gut; feature: human-associated habitat; material: faeces | place: United Kingdom | collected 2010/2012 ...
TTTTATTGCTTTAGAAATGTAAAAGAGAAGCTACCAATATTTTAATTTGTTATTAAAGCAAAATATTATCTAGGGTTAACAATTCACTGATTATTTTGCTTTATTTAGGGTGACCTTTTCATTGGTTATTGGCATATCAAAATTAAGGAGAAAACCTTAAAAATCAGAGCTTTCTCCTTAACAATATACAACTTACTCAAACCAAAATTTACTTTTTTAGGCAACCAAGAAGTACCTAAAAAACGGATCTTTCTCTGCAACATACAATTTCTATTGTTTACTGGAACTTAGTTTCGGAAGTAACCCAAAAACTTCAATATAAAAAAGAGGGTATATGCTGTAAATATACCCTCTTTCATTCTACTATTTCATCAATAAACTGTTCCAAATTAATACACGGTATGTTAAATGCTTTACATACATTGGGAATTTTATTCTCGCCTGCTCTTTCTTGTGTAACAACGATTCCTTCATTTACCATAGCGGTTGCAATAATAAATGGATCTCCATTGGAAGATGCTTTTTTCGTGTTTAAAACATTTATAATATTCGGATAGTCACGCAATACTTTTCTTGCTGACAATTGAATATCTTCTGTAAGTGGTAAAAAAAATTTTTTATATGGATTTAACCATTTTTTCAATTCCTCATCTTTTACTTCGTCAAGAATTTCGGATGAAGATATTAGCTTTCCCTCTTCAAATAATTTTCCAATTTGATTCCAAATATTATTAAATGATTTTTTCCCTAATGGATAAATATGGAAAGCCTCTATTAATGAAGATGCATCAATAACAAATTTTTTATTATCCATCAAGCATCACCGCCTTCTCGATACTTGATAAATACTTCGATTGAACTCCAAATGTCTTATATACCTCTCCATATGATACTTTTCCTTCATAATAGGCTTTTAAAATTAGTGATGGATATAATTTTCCATATCCGCTTATAAACATTTTATCTGGAAGTGCAAATCCTACTTTCTTTTTATTCATCTTTATTTTAGTAGCCTGTCCAATGTATTCGTTATATTTTTGCATATAAAAATTATAGTTAATCAAATTCAAATCATACAATCTTTTTAATATGACAAATCTACTCACTGCAAAACAATCAGCTAGCTTTCCAATGTTTGAATCATTTATTGATCCAATATTCTTAATACTCTCTTTAAATACACTTTCCGGCATTAAAATATTAGCTGCCATTTCGTTACAGATTTTCTCCTCGTCATCTTTTTCATTGTTTATATCAATCAAACACAAATTAGAGCTCCTTCTAATTAAATGAGATAATTCATGAAACATTGTAAAAACTTTTCCTCTATCTGAATCAGACCTATTAACAGCTATAATTGGTAATATCTCATAATTTAGTGATATACCTCTAATTTGTTCAATTGTTAATCTTTCAATCTGTAATACCATGATTCCTACCTTTTCAAACAGATTTCGAAAATAATTATAACTACTATCTTTATATTGACTTTTATTTTTAAACGGAGTTTTAATTTCAAAGATTTCCCTTGTTTTCGAAACATAATTTTCATTGTTAATAAAATTCAATTCATTTTTAGGAACATCTTCTGAAACCATTTCAATCAAATCTTGTCTACATCCCATCAAGCGATTGATCTCTTTCCAAAGTTCATAAGAAATACTAATATTTTCATCCTTATATGTTCTTCTGTCAATGAATTTTGGACCAGATATTTCAGGAACCTCTGACAAAAACAACGTTGCAAAAGGAATATCATATAAATCGGATAAAATTTTTGCTTCTGTAATTGATGGATATTCTGATTCATTTTCCCATTTCACAATATTTTCTATATTAATATTTTTTGCTCTTAGCGATATTTCTTCCATAGTCAAATTTGTTCTCTCTCTTGCCCATTTTAATACTTCTCCATTAATTAATGCATACTTCTTTTTACCCAATTTTATCACTTCCTTTTCTTTGTTATTATGGAATATATTGTATCATTACTTATCTTATATTTAAATATGTTTTGCACACTTTTATTTATTCTTTTTCTTCGACTGTCAATAGATTGTTACTTTCTATTCAAATCTCATATACCAAAAGTCCCAAATTACCATACTTCTTTCTCACTCTTTGAGCACATTTATTTAATATAAAACATATTATCAAATAATTCTCAGACCTTTGGTTGTGAGAATCTTACCCTTTTCCCATTCCTCTCCGCAAACTCAATCTCCGCCATCGTACTCTCTCCAACATACCCGTCAACATTCACAGCAAAAACCTCATTCGCCAACTCTATCCTCTTAAACTGCTCCAACTTCAGCCTCTTCACTTCCTCCTCCGAAATCTCACAATCCTTCATCACCATATAAACCGGCGTAAGCACACACTCTCCTTCACGTGCTAATTTTTCTGCAATCTCCATCATCTCATTTTGAAACCTCATACTCCCACATAAAGTCACAACCTTCATCTCGCTACGCTCCTCTCCTCCTCGCAATCACATTAATCACATGCCAATGCTTCATCTTCCCCATTCCAGTAATCGCATCTTTCTCAACCTCATCAAACTTTACAACCTCAAACTCATCCGCAAACAACCTTCGCACCTCCTCACACGTTAAAAAAGTCATCTTCCTTTTAGTCTCAGCCCATTCGTCCCTATCGCCAAAAAAGTTTCCAACAAAATATCCCCCACAACAAATACTCTCTTCAACCTTTCTCCACAAATCCACAAATCGACTCTTATCACAAAACGGCAAACTAAAATTAGCCACAACCAAATCACATTCTTCTAACTTAAGATCCTCAAAACTCTGCCTAGAAAACCTAAATCTCTTACATTCATCCTCCTCTAACCTTCCACGAATCCTCTCTTCTACATCTTCCTTATCAATCGCCAACACATACCATCCATTTTTAATCAAGCAAACCGTATCTCTCCCAGCACCACACCCAAGCTCCAAAGCTCTTCCTGGCATCACACCTAATTTCAAAAATTCTCCAATCACATAATTAGGTTCCAAACCTTCCGTATTATCATAATACTTCTCAGCATTTCTCACTACATCAACTCCTATTTTTTCAATCTATCTTCCTCTCATTTTTCTTTCAAACTCCACCGGTGCATACCCACAAAGCACATACTGTGGATAATTATTATACCATTCCATAAACAATCTCCTAAACTCATCCATATTTTTATCCCCACTAAATTCAGCGAATTCACATACGTCGCCAAGTACATCTATCCCCAGCTCATTCAATTTCAAAATCATCTCAAAATCTTCTTCATTTGCAGAAGTCTTTTGATTCAAAAAATTATATAATCTTTGTGCCGGTACTGTCCAAAGAAATTCTTTTCTGCCTATTATATCCTCTTCTCTAAAAATTTTATATTCGAAACCTCTACTTCCTTGCTCATGAATAAGCCCTTCTAAATCCACTTCATCACCTAAATATGTTACAAAATGCTTAACCGTCTTATTATCTTCCATCAAAACATTAATTTCAGTAACCTTGTAGTTCAAATTAAGTCTCTTAAAATAAAACTCCTCAAGCTCTGCTTCACTTATAATCTCTCCAATATATCTAGACAATTGTTTTCTAAGAAAATCAAAATCAACCACACCATAAGAATATAACATCCCCATCGTCAATCTTTCCATTCTCCAATATCTTGCGGCTATTTTCCTATTATCCGCAGAAAACAATCTCTCCAATTTTTCTAAAACATTTCCATTAACATGCCACGTAGTTTCAGCACCTTTTTGATTTAATACTAAAATCATCATGTCATACAAATGTTTCAGTTCTTCCACTTTTCTAAGTTCACGACATTTGCTATCAAATCCAAGTATATCATCACTTTTTTTAACATACTCTATCAATCCTTCAAGTAGTAAATATGTCTCATAAGGCAAAATCTTTATCAATTCGCTCGCCTCAGTTTTCTCATATATCTCAGGAACCATCTTTAATATATTCTCTTTAGTAGTGCTTTTTTTAATATCATTTTCCAAAACCTCATTTAAAATAAATAACATCGTATCTTTTGATACTGCAATTTTACCAGTATATTCTCCCATCATTATCTCTGCACAACTCCGATAGCGATGTGCCACTAACCTCCTTTATAATTCAATTTTTATCCCCAAAACTCCATACTTTTCTTGCTTTTCCACCGTATAAAACTCTTTCAAAACCTCCAAAAATTCTCCCTTAGTCATACTCTTATCCGCAAGCAAAGACATATCAAAATCTTCAAACAATTCCTTAAAACTCTTATACCTCAAAAGTCCCACCACAGTCGTTTCCACTACTTCTTCCAACTTCGGCTCTTTCTTAAAAATTATTTTATCTCCAAGTTCAATATTTCTCCTTTTCTCATCATATAACCTAAGCTCAATCCTCTTCGTCCCAGATTTAATAAAATCAAAAAACTTAGGCTGCAATTTCATCTCATGCGCAACACTCATCTACTAAACTTCCTTTCTACCAATATACAAGCTCACCCACATTGTATCTTAACTTGGATTATCTTTCAACGTTTGGAAGTAAAACAATAGTCTTTATTTTATTGCATAAATCTATTTTGCATATTATAATGTTATCGAAATTAAGGAGGTAACCAATGAACTATAAAGATTTAAAGAATTTAGAACCAAATAACAAAGTTACATTGCAATCAATGTTTTGTGGTGTGTTAAACAATATTAAAAATATATCATTCAGAAAATCAACTTCAATGATAAAGGACTTTACATCCGTATGTGAATTAAGTTATATTTCACATGAAAATACAGAAAAAAGGAAACAATCCAACACAAATATGCATCCGATTATCCCAACACGTGGGGAAATATATAATGCATTCATAACAGAAGGAGTAGGAAAGGAACTGTCTGGAAATCATCTGGTTGTTGTTATTCAAAATGAAAAATCAAATATTTATTCTGATAAAGTAACTGTTGTTCCAATTGAAGGTGATGGCAATGTAATAAAAAAAGCTTATCAGGTAAAATTGACCAATAAAGACCTTGATTATGGAAAAATAGATAAAGATCCATCAAGAATTATATTCGCAGATATAATGTCAATTGATAAAGCAAGATTAGGACGAAAAATAGGTGCCTTATCTAAAGAAAAAATGAACCGTTTAGATTTATTGATTAAAAAACACTTAGATTTATAAGCTTTTCTTATCTTTTCATAAGAAATTATTAGCAAAACGTTAAAAAATATTGACTTTTGTATAAAGTATTGTTAAAATTAAAGTACAAAGAGTTAGCAATTATGTTAACTTATCAGTCTATTAATTTAGACATTGGCTTTTATAAGCTTTTCAGAACTACATGCTCAAATCATGTAGTTCTTCTTTTTTTCATATTTTTTTATAAATTGAATATACTAATATTATCAGTTCATTAATTTGAACATTGGCTTATAAGCTTCTTTAAAAGGGTATCGGCACTATCGATGCCCTTTTAGTATTCAAATTCATTGTAAATTATTACAAAAAGTGCTTCTGTTTTGTCAAATTTTGCACGATTTTCTACTAACTCTCAGTAGAGTCATTTTTTATTACAATTCTTTCAAGTCCTTGTATATCAAATCTTACCATGTTCTGCTTTTCCTACATTTTTTGTAAGCCAAAAGTGCCCCAGAAGTAATAAAGTGAGTGAAAAAATTTTTTTCGAGTACGTAGAAAAGTTTATATAAACTAGCACAATCCTTTCTATGTAAACAATCAAAAATTATAATTGACTAAAATTATCTATATACTTTATCATTCACTTTATTCGGATAACAGCAGTATATATTATATTTTCCACACTTGTATTCAGTATAACCAAAACAATATGGACAATAATTGCAACCCTCTTCTCCATATATTCTTAATCCAAATTTTTTTGAAGAAGGACATACATAAGATTTTCTTCGGTACCCTTTTTCTCCAATTTTCTTGATTTCATATCTCATTCCCTGTTTTTTTAGCTCATTTATATTCTTCTTATACTCTGAATAAAATAATTCTTTTAAATCCATATCTTTTATTAACGGAATGGGATTAGAAACTGCTATATTTTTAAAATTGTACAAAACAGAATTTTCATCTTTCGAAGACCAAGTTATTCTATATATATCATCGCTATCTTCATCAACATGTTGATAATCCCAATTTAACCATACAGAAACATTGTTATTAATTCTTAAGTTATTAATCTCTTTTAGTATTCTCATAGGATATTTCCATTTCATTATATTATCTTTTGAAGAATACTCATTCCAAAATAATTCTTCATTATTAATCTGTTCAGTTACATCAAAAACCCATGCAACTTTATAACCACAAGAAGTATAAAAACCATTTCTGCTATTAAATTCTGATGCAGATATTGGGCTATGCTGAAATTCTATTACCACACCATCTTTTAATATATCTGCCCTATGTTTAATACCATCCTTTTCGAGTATTATTTCTTGATATTTAATATCAAAATAATTCTGCTTTTTCCTATGCCACTCTGACATATCATAATGCCAATTATCAATACATTCTCTATTTTTGTGTGCAAAATGTGCTATATTTATTTCACCATTTTTTAATATTAAAACTTCATTACAAACCGGGCAAAAATATTTTTCCTTTTTGTTAGCTTCACTTGCATTAATTCTGCATCTTTCTTCATTCATAGCAACTAACATTAAATTACCTTCTTTCTACAATTGCTCAACTTCCATATCTTCTTCTAAAACTTTTACTGTCCTCCACGCATAAGTTCCAGCACACGGAATCGGTCCGTCTTTCTTATTGCCATTGGCATAATTAATATGTCCAAATGCATATCCATATTTTCCATCTGGTTTTAATACAACCTTATTAACAATACACCAATTTCCATTACTCCAACTATTTCTCATTATCATAATCTTTTTATAATTGCTTTCTTTTGCTAATGACATAATATTATCGTATTTTTCCTTCATAACACTCATCATCTCCCCATATAATAAAACTACTATGCAATTAATCACTTATACTAACAATAATTATCACTTTCCTTTTATTGGTACCCATAATTCACATTTAACTAAATCTCCATTTGTGTAAAAACTCCTATAACCATCGTTTTGAAATCCAATTTCATAGTCATCGTCAATAATATATTCATCATGCTTATTAATCCATTCATAACGTGCATATGTGCTTAAAGCTGATAATGTAAAACTCATTTCAAATCCCTCTGCAGAAAGTATTAACCATTTTCTTGCAGGAATAGTAACCATTTTAGTTTCTGATGTATATTTCGAAAATGGTGTATAATAATTCGCATAAAAACACTCTGGTGAAATTATTTTTCCATTTTCAAAATAATTTATCTCAAACACCTTACCAGTTCCATCTATTTCTGAAATTCCAGAAAGCAAATCGTAATCAATTTCATCATCAAAATCAGAAATAACAATAAATTTCATATCTTCTCCATCTTCTATTCTGTATTCTTTAGGTTCATCAATAAATTTACTATAATCTGGAACAATAATTCTATTTGTAAAACGGTCAAATATATCAGTAGAATTGCTTGAATCTTTTTTCATCTTTCTAACCATTTCAGGAGTTATACCAAAGATGTCTTTAAAGGCTTTAGTAAATCCATCAGCACTATACAAAAACTTTTCTGCAATATCAGAAATATTATTGTTAGTACGTATTAAATCTAATAAAGCTTGACTCATTTTTCTTTTCTTTATATATTCTTGTATAGTCATTCCTGAGTATCTCTGAAAAACTCTTACCAAATAATGCTGTTCATAGTTAAGAAGTCTTGCAATTTCTTGATTAGATATAGTTTCACTATTCGTTATCCTTTTTTCTATGATTTCAGTTGAATCATTAAATACTTTAATTAAATTTGATTTCATTTTACATCTCCTCACTTTCATAAATACAATATAGCAAAATATTTTAAATAATTCTCGATATGATGTAACTTATTAAAAATATAATTGTCAAAATCATTTTGTAGATAAAATGGCTTGTTTTCAGCTTTTTGTATATTTTTCTTAGTCATTTGTAGTATAAAATCCGACACAAATAAATTATTTGTGTCGGATTTTATAATTTTTATTTGATTTAGTCAATAGTTACCCTAATTTTTTTCTCTCCTATCTCCACCATTTTAATTTCATACAGGCCTTTTACCACTGTCCCATTTTCCAGTATCAACACAACAATCAAAATATCCTTTATAATTCAATTCTTATCCTCAAGTTCAATATTTCTCCTTTTCTCATCATATAACCTAAGCTCAATCCTCTTCGTCCCAGATTTAATAAAATCAAAAAACTTAGGTTGTAATTTCATTTCATGTATAGTACTCATCCATAACCCCCCTTTGTCCTATCTTAAATCACTCACATTTTACAGTATTTTTAATCTATTTTCAATATATCCACACTTTACAATAACATATAATCTTTTTATTTCAAACACTATTTACTTTTGGCTAAACTTTCAAATATAATAAAAGCATATAAAAAAGGAGGAACTTAAATTGTATATATTTTTAATCACAGTGTTGTTTGTCTTTTTTTGTGCAACTGCAAGCGAATACATGGATTATACACTTGAACCACTAATTATATTTGGCTTCTTCTGGTTTGGTTATCCACTTCTACTCAAAACTTCAATTAAAGCACAAAAAATAATAACTCTCGTACTGCTAATCCTACTACTTTTAGCACACTTGCTAAGCAGTAGTCTTTTTGATTACGCAAGAATAACAGATGTTGACTACAAAGCAATAGTCGTCGATGAGGAAAATAGCCGTGGAAAAGTTTTAATCACAGAAAAACTAACTTTCGATATTCATGCTTTTTCTCGCAATAATGGATTTTGGGAACTTTGGCGAGAACTACCAGAAAACGAAGTCGATGGTGTAAAAGTTAAATATAAAGTAAACTCTGTAAAACAAATTTTAAATGATGGTACAGAAATAATTTACGAAGAAAGTCCAAAACTATATTGGTCAGATTATGATTACGTAGACACAAATAGAGAGCTAGGTCCCGGAAAATACTTTCATAGCCAAGGTCCTTATAATGAAGATGCAGGAAATTATGAGTGCCTTATGTTTTACATAGATAACGTCTATCGAGACAAAATGACTTTTGAAATTGAATACGAAATGACAAACGCTACCTTGCGTTACAACGACTGTTCTGAACTATACCTGTCTTTCTACTCTGGTCAAACTATAAACTACTTAAAATCATTTAAAGCGCAAGTTTTAATACCAAATAAAGATATGCCACAAAGAGGAAACTATATATCTCACACCTATGGAACAACTTCAAATACATTCCCATACAAAGAATCAGACACACTAAATCCTGGATATCATACCTTTTTAATTGAACTAGATAAATCTGATTTAAAATTTAGACCTTACAACGAATACTTAGAACTGGCTGTTGTTTCGTTTGGTGATGACAAACGAATCTTTGCTGAAAATGCATCTACAAATATGTATACGAGCAAAAATGTCCTAGACAACATTTACGAAGAAATGGATGAGTACGACCTAACTCCAAGTCGTTATGTATTTCCTAAGTTTTGTATATTTTTAGTATGCTCCGCAGGTGCATGTTTAGTAATCTGGTGTATTCAAAAGTTAAACAAGAATATCAGAAGAAAGTACTTCTTAAAGCCAGAAGTCGATTACACATATTTTAGAGACATTCCGAGCGACTTAGACCCATATTTTGCTTCAAGACTTGCATTTTGTAAAACCAAGCCAAATAAAAAAATAGAAGATGAATACGCAGCAATCCTTCTAAGTTTAGTACGTAAAAAATATATCGCACTAACAAAAGAAAACTCTGCAAAAGATTATACTCCAGCGAATACACGAATATTAATTACATATTCAACACCATCAAATGATTTAATAAACGCAGAAACATCAAACGATTTAGAACCACTTACTTTAACAGAAAAATACTATTTCAATTTACTAAAAAAACATTCATACGTACATTCAGCAGATGCAAACACATTAGAATCTTGGTATGGCACAACACTTAGCTACTTTGAAAAACGTGTTCAAAACAATCCAAGCAGCACTTCTCAGTTTGTTAACGAAGTAATAGGAGCAGAAGAAAAAATTGGAATTAGAGACGGATATTTTAAATCTACAAATCCTAAAAAATTGCAAACTAAATACAGAAGAATATCTTACGCAATCGGTATCTTTGGCATACTATTAATGATTTTCTGTAATAACGCTTCATGCCAAACACGTTACGATTTTGCTTTTGGCGCCTACACAGTCCTAGGCCTTGGATTTATATATAGTGCATATTACTTATATAAAAATTCAAAAGACTATATATTACTTTCACAATTTGGCGAAAACGAATATGCAAAATGGCATGGACTATATAACTTTTTAAACAGTGATACACTCATGAACGAACGAACAGTTATAGAACTACCTATTTGGGAAAAATATCTAGTCTACGCAACTGCATTTGGCATCTCAGAAAAAGTAACATCGGCACTTAAAGTTAGATACCCAGAATATCTTTTAGATGCCACAACTTCAATAACAGGAAACAGTTTCTACACTTCAAATAGCTTTAGAAATTATACGCGTTCATTTACGCAAAAAACACGTAACGCATACACATCTTATGCCACACGTTCTAGTGGCTACAGAAGTTATGGTGGCTATCAAGTAGGCAGCAGTTACTCTGGCAGCTACGGCGGACATTCACGGATACGGTGGTGGCGGCCGTGGAGGCGGCGGTGGCCGGAGGAGGTCACTAAACATCTAATCTGAAATCGCAAATTTTAGATAAAGAAAAAATAAAAAGTTGTACGATTTATAAGAAAAAACATTTTCTTTGCTAAATCGTACAACTTTTTTATATATAAATTAATAACAAAATGTAATAACCATTCTAATACATTTCTTTAGGCGCCTTCTTAATCTGAATTTCTTTTATCTTACCAAAATCATCCACCCAAAATATCTTCAACCCTTTTTTCTGATACTTGTAAAAAATAACCTTCAAATCCCTCTGTAAAATTCTACTTCTCACAAAAATTCTCTTAATTCCATTTTTTAAAAAATATTCAGCAGTCGGCACATCTTGGTAATAAAGATCCCAGCTATTGTCAAACACAGAAGCATCCTTTCTGCGCCTCTCAGTACGATTAAAATCCAGCAAAAATGCAGGAGGTGCATTCTTATCTATACTTATATTATTAAGTTCTTTTGCGCCCCAAATAATCGCTCCTTCAATCTCGTCATTATCGATAATCGCATCTACACCCTCCTGTGATTCCGTACCATTATATAAAGGTACCAAACGATATCCCAACTTTGCAAGTGCAATTCCTTCTTCAATGCTTTCTGTACTTGGCAAATCAACAAAAATAGCAAGATCATTTTCAGCCTTTTCAACATAACTAACAACATTAGGTTCAAAACTCAAGTACTTATTTATCTTAAGTGTATCATTTATATTAGCAAATAAAACAGGTCTAGTCCAAGCACTCCAAGGAAAATCAAAAGGTGCCCAAATCTTATATAAATCTTTATTTGTCATATATTTTACACACCTTCCTTTTCTATAAGTACAGGGATATCTGCAGCATAAGAATCAATTCTTGGCGACCTACTAATTCTCGCATAATACCCTGCATGACTATTTTCTACGCCATAAGAACCAATGCATACATGAAACTCTTCTCCATCTTCGTTTGTTAAAGGTCTACTATTAAACTTCTTCTGTGCCAGGTATTTTTTCGGATGCCTTTTTACGTCCTCTAATATCTTTTTATACTCATCATCTTTACAAGCTTCTTTGATAGAAATATTTTCACCAACACGACCATAAACAGGCTTATAAATAAATTTATCATCTACCTTCTTATCATTAACTTCCAAAGTCTCTGGCAATAATTCTCTCCAAGTAGACAAATCAATTCCTTTACTTTCAAGCAAGTCCCAAACAAACGGAAATCGCTTCGTTTGAGCAAATATTGCAATCGGATGATTACAAGATACTGTTTCGGTATCGAAGTATCCATGCCAATTTTTAGTTTTCATATCTGCAACCCATTCAAGTGGAGAAAATCGTATAATACCATCGACCTCCCCTTCACGGTTATTTAATATACTAATAGCCTTACCATTTTCAAATTTCAATTGATCAGCAGCAGCATAAATTACTTCATATCCCATACCGCTTAATTTGTCTCCTAAAAATTGCATGACCTGTCTATCATCACTATAAGAGGTACAATGCACAAGCATAATTCTGCCTTCTTGACGCACTTTCTTCTTAATAGCATCTGCTAAAAAATCTCCAAAGCTAATAGCATAATAATTCTCATTACTTAAATACTCAAGTGACTTTCTATTCATAAGTGTAGCCTCAGCAAAACCTCCAGGAACATCACTATTAACCTCACTTACAGCCCACTTATTTTCTAAAGTAGGATGAAAATCAAATCTCATTAATCTAATATGTTTGTCTGGATTATAATTTTTCATACTTTTAATATCACTACGAAATTTATTTGGAATTTCTAATGCCTTAGTATATTTTAAATTTTTATTTAAAAAATTCTCAGCTTCAGTTGTTTCGTTAATTAACTTTTCAGTAAGTAGTTTTAACTCCTCATGTTCTTTTTCACTTAAGACCAAAGCATATTTTGCTACAGTATTATTATCGCAAAACTGCGGATCCCACTTATAGCAATCCAGCATTACATCTAGCTTATACTCGTTGTACATATCATTCGGTATAGGCGCCAATTTCAAGAAGAATCACATCCTTCATATTTTTTCATTTGCAATTTAAAAAAACTATTTCGAAATCAATTCACAAATCCAGTTACTATATTCTGTAGGATTTTCAATAGCTAATCCTTCAATTAGTCTTGCTTGTGCGTATAATATTTTAGTAAATTTCTTAAGTTCTTCCTTATCACTTTCAAACAACTCTTTTAACTTTTTAGCAATAACATGATCTTTATTTATCTCCAAAACAGTCTTTGCCTTTACAGCATCTTCATTTCCAATTTGATTATTGATAGTCTTAGCCATCTCAATAGATAAACCACCTTCTGTTGTCAAACATACAGGATGCTTTGTTAGTCTATTTGTGAATTTAATATCTTGCACATCTGCACTTATTGCCTCTTTCATTACATCCAACATCTCTTTGTTATCTTCGTTTAATTTCTTTAAAGCTTCTCTCTCTTCTTCAGTACCAACATCGATATTGTCTGCACAAACATTCTTAAACTTCTTACCGTTATATTCCATCATTACTTGCAAAACAAATTCATCAACATTTTCAGTCAAATAAAGTATTTCATAACCTTTATTTAAAACAGATTCAACTTGTGGAAGTCCCTTTATCTTGTCTATTGTCTCACCATTTGCATAGTAAATATCTTCTTGTCCCTCTACCATTCTGCTAACATACTCTGCTAAAGTCACCATCTTTTCTTCTTTAGAAGACTTGAACAAAAGCAAATCTTTTAGTTTATCCTTATTAATTCCATATCCCTCATAAGCCCCGAACTTCAATTGTGTGCCATAAATTTCAAATAATTTTTCGTACTCTTCTCTATTCTCTTTAAGCATTTTTTCAAGCTCAGCTTTAATCTTATTTTCAATATTTTTAGCAATAACTTTTAATTGTCTATCATGTTGAAGAAGCTCTCTAGAAATATTTAAAGACAAATCTTGGCTATCCACCAAACCTTTTACAAATCCGAAAAAATCCGGCAATAAATCTGCACACTTATCCATTATTAAGACACCATTAGAATATAGTTGAAGTCCCTTTTCATATTCCTTAGTGTAATAATCATAAGGCAAATGACTTGGAATAAATAGCAAAGCATTATAACTATATTGTCCTTCAACAGCTATATGAATAACTTTCAAAGGTTTTTCCCAATCATTAAATTTACCAGTATAAAAATCTTCATACTCTTCCATCTTTATATCATTTTTATTTTTCTTCCAAAGAGGTGTCATACTATTTAAAGTTACCATCTCTTTTACATCTTCATATTCATCATTAGAGCCCTCTTTTAACTTCTTACGATTGCATTCCATTTTGATAGGATATCTAATATAATCCGAATACTTCTTAACAAGTTCCCTAATCTTATACTCGTCCAAAAACTCGCTATAATTTTCATCTTCCGTATCCTCTTTTATGTGTAAAATAATCTCTGTACCTATGTCTTCTTTGTCGCACTCTTCAATAGTATAGCCATCAATTCCCTCAGAAGTCCAAACATGTGCCTTTTCGTCATCTGGCGATTTTGACTTAACAACTACTTTGTCGCAAACCATAAAAGAAGAATAAAAACCAACACCAAATTGACCGATAATATCTATATCTTCTTTCTTCTCATTTTCATTTTTAAAAGCAAGTGAACCACTTCTTGCAATAGTACCTAGGTTGTCCTCAAGCTCTTTTCCTGTCATACCACAACCGTTATCTGTGATAATTATATTTCTATTTTCTTTGTCCAATTTTAAATTAATCTCTAAACTGCTCTGATTTAAACTAACATCTTTCTTAGTAAGAGATCTATAATAAAGCTTATCTATCGCATCACTTGCATTAGAAATAAGCTCTCTTAAAAAAATCTCTTTATTAGTATAAATTGAATTAACCATCAAATCTAAAACTCTTTTAGACTCAGCTTTAAATTGCTTTTTTGACATAAAAAACATCTCCTTAATTTTGTTCTGTTCAGAATCATATTTTATAACCAAATTTTTCAAAAATCAATATGCTTATCCATAAATTCACATAATATTCTTTTTATTTATCATACTTCGTTCTTTATTTCCATATATATTGCTTTATTTTCCATCTTTGATATAATCGTAAGTGTTTGATTTATATGTAAAATTAAGTCGAAAAAATACACTTTATAAAAGGGGCACATTTTTATGGAAAATAAACGTGAATCTGGCATAGAATTATTAAAAATTTTAGCTATTGCTATGATAGTAATTGCTCATGTTGTTCAAACTTTAGGAAAAGTTGAACCACAGCTGAGTTATTATCCAACCGAGGCTTTTATTAATTTGTCAAAATCGACTATGAATTTTGAAATTTTTATTTTACAAAATATGATGTACTTAGGTTCATTAGGAAACTCGATATTTTTTATTTGTTCTGCATGGTTTTTATGTGATAGTAAAAAAGTATCGTTTAAAAAAATTGCTTTAATTTGCTTAGATGTGTGGATTGTATCGGTTTTATATCTAATTATTATAAAAAGTATTGGAATAAGCATTCCTATGATGATGACTATTAAATCAATATTTCCAACAATTTTTGCAAACAATTGGTATATTACATTTTACATTTTGATATATGCAATACATCCATTATTAAATTCAGTAATAAACCAATTAAATAAAAACGAATTGTTACGAATATGTTTAGTATTCGCATTTTTATATTTTGGAATATGTTTCGTGAAAAATAATTTGTTTTTCGCTTCCCAGTTAGTAACATATAGTGTACTATATTTTTGCATTGCATACATAAAAAGGTATACTCCAAAATATACTACAAATATGCGACTAAATATAAAATTATTATTTTTGGCGATTGTAGCAAATGTGGGATTGATTTTTTTTACCAATATTCTTGGCATAATTGGAACACCATACATAAAAACTCTTGGAGAGCAAGTTCTAAGATGGGCTTCAAATTATAATCCATTTTTAATACTAACAGCCATATCTTTATTTAATATTTTTAAAGAATTACACTTTGTAAACAAAAACATAAACTATATATCAAGTCTTTCACTACTAATATATGTAATTCATGAAAACATATTATTTAGAACTTATGTTAGACCTTGCGTGTATGTATACATATACGAAGTATTAGGATATAATTTCTTGTTACTCTGGGTGTTTTTGTTCGCTATAATTCTTTTCCTAGCCTCGCTAGCATTAGCTGGATTATATAAACAGACCATTCAAAAAGTAACATCAAAATTTGCAGATAAAATAACTCCTAAATTGTTGTCGCTTTTTGATAAATTAGAGAAAAAGATAATCAAGATTAAGTAGAAATTACTTCCAAATTTAAAGATAAAATTAAATAATTTACTAACTAAGAATTTGCAACAAATAATAAAATGCTGTAACACAAATAATCATATCTGTTACAGCATTTTTCTATAGCATTCTTTACTTTTTTGTACCAAAAGCTTCTCTTATGGCATTTCTCGAATCTTCATTAACTTTATCTTTATATGCTTCTATTCTTTTCAAAACTCCTTCCAAATTTTCTTTGTCTTCAAGTTTTGATATTAACTCAAGAATTTCATCTGCCTCAAACTCCATATCATGAAGTAAATCTATTAAATATTTTTGCCTATCTGTTAAAGCCATAACCTCGCTTCCTTTCATAAAAATATATTGGTACACAAGTGCCATCTGAGTATTAGCATACTACATAAACACAAATAATGCAAACGCGTAAGATAAATTGGTATAACTTTAGGGGTTTTTTACCCTAATTGCACTAAAATTTCACAAAACACTTGACAAAAGCATACTATGTGACTATACTGGTAGTTGTAGTTAAATATCGCGGGGTGGAGCAGTTGGCAGCTCGTCGGGCTCATAACCCGAAGGTCGCAAGTTCGAGTCTTGCCCCCGCAACCACAATTAAAAAGAAATCCTTACAGTAAGAAAAGCTGTGAGGATTTTTTATTTTCATGAATATTAGAAAAATTGTGTATTTTGACAGTCATTTGACAGTCTTTGGTATGGAAAATACGAAAAATAAAAAAATGCTAATCAGCGATATGTTTGACTTTATTCAAATGAACTGATAAAATTAAATTAGAGTTTTAAGAATTTAAGGAGGATATACATGGATAATATAACATTACCTTTAAGTCTTGGTATTATTGTATGGAACGAGCTTGAAAAAAAAGGTGTAAATAAAAGGATGAATCCTAAAACAGGTATGTTGTCATTTGAATTTTCTCAAGAAGAATTAGATTCAATACAAAAGCTAAATTTAACTAACTTAGTAGCTGGAAGTTTAAGAGGTATTTCAAATTTAAGAAATTTAAAAGCTTTATCCATTGGAAGAACTCCTATAAAAGTACAAGGTCATAGACCAATGAGCGGAATTTTTGTGCCTCAAGATCATTATACTTTAGAAAGAAATGTTCCATCTATTTCGGATAAAGATATAACTGAAATTGAAAAAATAGAAAGTCTGGAATCATTAAGTATTGTAGGGCAATCAAAAATATCTAGTATTGATGTTAGTAGACTATCTAAATTAAAAGAATTAAATATTAGTGGAAATATGAGATTAGAATTTATTGATGGGCTTGATAAATTAACATCTCTAGAATGGATTATATTAATTGCAAATCATGAATTGGAAAATGCTGAAGGATTAAATACTTGTTTAAATAATGGATACATAGATACAGTTTCTCTGGATCCCCAATTATTTCCAACAGCTATTAATTATAATCATAGGACTGGTACAGAAGATATAAGATTAATTGAAAAAATGCAAGGTGGAGATATTAATATTAAGTTTTATGAAACAATGACATCAGTAGATGGTATTAAAATGAATTTGTCACAAATGCTTATGGTTCATAGTAAAGCAAAAAGAGTTGTAAAATTTATTGATGAAATGCATCCTAATTCGCGTGCAAGAATAATGCTTACGCAAGCATATTTGGGAGATATGATTAAATATGATACAGAATCACTTGCTAATAATAACACTCATTCTGAAAATGGTATTACGCAAGGCCCAATTCATGGTGCTAATGGAATATTTAACTGTATATGTTTAAATACTTGTGTATGTGAGGGATATACCAGAGGTGCCAAGTATTTACTTGCTCTACAAAATATTAAATCAAGGCAAGTTAGATGTATTGCCGAAAAAGATACTGGTGACTTTGCAAATGCAGAAAAAAATAAATATTCACTCGGTTTAAATCTTCCTGATGATGGATATCATTCAATATTATTGGTACAAGATACGTTAAGTGGTGAATGGGGATATTGTGATCCTTGTTGGAATGCTACATATTATAAAAAGTTGGGAACAATGCCTTTTATGTTAATGGCTAAAGATGAAATAAAGGAAACTCATACATTATCATTAGAAGAACAAAATACATCAATAATGGGAAATTCATATCGCAGAGAAATAATTACACAAGAAACAGGAGTTATTATTCAAAAATATAAAGAATGCAAAGAAAAAGTTTTGACGAGAGGTTCTAGAGGTCATAAAGCTAAAGAAACAAATGATGTTGATAGATAAAAGCTTAAAACGAATATTTATTCTGACAGTCTTTCTTCTCTACCTAAAGTAGAATGACAGTCATTTGACAGTCATTGGCGCGGAAAAAGCGAAAAATATTAAATATGCAGAAAAATTAATAAAATTCAAATTCATAAATTCTTTGCAATATGAACAACTTGAAAACTTTCGGAAAATATAAAAAATATGAAATTAAAGCAGAGATGAACCCGCAGAAGAATATAAAGATATAAAAAAACAAATAAGAAATTCTATCTTAAGTGTGGTAATTGGCACTGTTCTTGGTGCTATTATCACACTTTTATTAAAATAAGGAGAAGTGATAATTGTGAGAGAAAAAATAATAAAATTAATAAACGTAAAGAGCATTGTTACAATTTTACTAACAATACTCTTTTTTATTTTAGCAATTAAACAAATTGTAGATGCAAATGCATTAATAACAATTTATACGACAGTAATAGCATTTTATTTTGGAACACAGGTTGATAAGAAAGGAGTATCTGCAAATGAAAATAATTCAGAACTTTCTAACAAAGAATAATTGCTATTTAAAAGGACAAACCATAACAGTAAAAGGAATTATGGTGCATTCAACTGCTTGCCCTCGGAGTTTTTGCCAGCAATTTTATAAAGGCATGGAATACCGCAAAGCCCAATGGGCAAAGTGTATGTGTCCATGCCTTTATAGATGATACAGGAATATATCAAACACTTCCTTGGAATTATCAAGGTTGGCACGCTGGTGGAAATGCAAATAATTCTTACATAGGTTTTGAAATCTGTGAACCCAAAGATTATTCTGACAAAGAATACTTCTTAAAAGTAAAAACAGAAGCGGTCAAATTATGCGTGTATTTATGCCAAAAATTCAATTTAAAACCCGAAACGATAACTACTCACTGTGAGGGCTATAAATTGAAAGGAAAGGCTTTTGCGAGCAATCATTCAGATATATATCATTGGTGGCAAAAATATTTTAATTATACAATGGATGATTTTAGGAAAGAAGTTAAAGAAGCTCTTGAAAGTGAGGAAAAAAATATGGAATTTAAAACAGGAACTGAAGCTTTAGATTATTTAGTTAGTAGAGGGAGAATAACCGATAAAGAATATTGGCTAAAAGTATTAGAAACAACAAGACAAGTCGAATACCTATTTATAAAATGGGCTAAAGATGTGGAAAAATAAATTAAAGAATGATATAATCATTTCATAAATAGTAATTTAAGGAGGTGATAAGATGACAGCATATATGAGATTAAGATAATACAGCGAGTTGTGTTGCGGTACATCCGTATTACATAACTCGCTTTCGGGCAAGAATGTAATAATGGAGGATGTCATGAATAAAATTATTAGATTTAATGACAGCGAAAAGCTTTTTCGTTGTCCAATATGTAAACGAAAGTTAAAGATGGTAGGCAATAGTTTGCTGTGTAGTAATAAGCATTGTTTCGATATTTCTAAATTAGGATATGTGAATTTTGCATTAAATCAAAAGCAATCTAAGCATTATAGCAGAACTTCTTTTGAAAGCAGAATGGATATTTTAGAAAAGGGATACTATTCACATATTCTTACGGAGATAACACATATATTGAGCAAGCTTGAAAACATAACAACTATTCTTGATGTCGGATGTGGTGAAGGATATTATTCTAGAAAAATCAAAGAACTATTTCAAGCAGATATAGTTGCTTTTGATATTTCAAAAGATGCCATTTCCCTTGCTTCAAAAAGAGACGGTAGTAAGTCTATAAAGTGGTTTGTGGGTGATTTGGAAAATATGCCAATTAGAGACCACTCAGTAGACTGTATACTGGACATATTTACACCAGCTAATTATTTGGAGTTCAATAGAGTTCTGACGGATAGCGGCTATATTGTAAAGGTTATTCCTGGGAATAAACATCTGATGGAGTTCAGAAACATTGCAAAAGAACATTTGAAAAATCAAGAGTATTCCAATGAGAATGTGATTAACTTATTCAAGAAGCAGTATTCTGTTATTTACCAAAAAAGAGTTTCAGAATCATATGAAATGCCGTTAGAGGATATTAAAATTTTTGCAGACATGACCCCACTGCTCTTCCATGTAGATAAAACTGAGATTGATTTCAAAAAGCTAAAAACTTTGACGATTGATGCAGAGATATTTGTGGGAAGTTTATAACACTTGAAACTTTCAGTTTGACGGAGCGTCAAATTACAATTTATAGGGGAGATTGAGTTCTCCCCTATTTTTTATACTCTTTCGCATCAAATATAAGATTAACGGCATCAGAAAAACCTTGTTTATAATATTTAATATTAAAATATTCAAATTCATCTGAAATACTCCCTTCAAGTTTAAAAATCATATCTGAAAGCTTATTTTTTGTACCAATTGGAAGTATCAAATTTTCAACATATTGCATAACAGATTCAAATGTTTTGCTTTCATCTATTTTTTGTGTTAAAAATTTCAAATCATAGTCTGATAATTTTCCTACATCTTCTAATCGAGCATCGAGAATAAAATCAAGCATATTTTTTCTATTCATACACACACCTCCCTCCGAGTTGTGTTGTATGTTAACTCTAGATAAAATAAAATACAAGTTATTTATATTGCTAAATTAAATTTAACAATTAACAATTTTTCAATTTGACAGTCATTTTGTAGTCATTTGATTGACAGTCATTTATTCCTACTATAAGTAGAATGACCGTCAATTGACAGTCATTGAGGGAAAAAATACAAAATATATAGAAAATATGAAAAATAAACTATTTGATGTATAGTGAAGTGTGCTTAGAAAAATAACGAATACAAGCTTTACGGAAAATATGTAATATACGAATGTAAGTTCGTGAATAACCCGAAGGTCGTAAGTTCGAGTCTTACCCCCGCAACCAAAGAAAATTAAATCCTTACAGCCAGAACGGTTGTAAGGATTTTTTGCTTTATTTTTCTCCACTCTGAGTAGAGTGGGAAGTCAAAAGGAAGTCAAATATAGAAAAAAGAGATAAACATGATAAAATTGATAAAATAGAAAATTACATTTTTTAACATAAAAAATTAAATACGCTTATTTTTATAGTGTTACAGAGAATTTTGGCTTGCGACCATGAAGGTATTTTCGGTACATCAAAAACACAAAAAATATTTTGTTGAATAGTTGAAAATATCGTTTGTATTATATATAATTTTTTTAGAGTAATAACACTCTGAAGGTAAAAAAATGAATGAAGATTATTTAATAACAATTGACGAGCCACGAATACAGCAAACTTGTGATGCTTTTTTTAAGTGGAAAGATTTAAATACTTATGTTAAAAGCTTAGTATCCAGAGGAATTAATGTGCCAGATGCTATTAGTGAACCTATGGGATGCTATTGTTTGAATCTTCGCTGGAATAAAAGTACAGGTGGAGATGCAATGGCTCCTGATGGAAGAAAAATTGAATTTAAAGCAACTAGTAATTTTGCATATGACTTAAGCAGTTTTGGCCCAATATGCGATTTTGACAGTCTAGTCTTTTTGAGATTTGACCTGGACTTAAATATGCTATTCGTATATGATACAGGTGTAAATTCAGAGGAACTAAAAGAAATACCAGTATCAAGAACTGCCACAGTTGGAGATTATCAAAAAGCTGGTAAAAGACCACGCTTTAGTATTATTGAGAAAATAATTGAAGCAAGGAACTTAAAACCTACTGTTGCATTTAACATCAGAAGATGCAGAATAGAAACAGTAGAGAGTATATGAAAGGCAGAGTGTTAATTACTCTGTTTATATACCATTAAAACTGCGGCGCGCCGCAAAAAGAGGAGGGCTTTGAAAATGTACAAAGTATGTAGTTTATTTGCAGGAGTTGGTGGAATAGATTTAGGATTTCTTCAGACAAAGAAATGTGATATTGTGTATGCAAATGAATTTGACAAATATGCCGTTGAAACTTATGAAAAGAATTTTGAATTAAAAGTAGATTGTAGAGATATTCACGATGTAAAATTAGAAGAAATTCCAGAATTTGATATTATGGTTGGTGGTTTTCCGTGTACTTCATTTTCTGTAGCTGGTTATAGAAAAGGTTTTGAAGATGATAAAACTGGAGATTTATTCTTTGAAATGGAAAGAATTTTTAAAGTTAGAAAACCTCGTGTTGTATTTTTAGAAAACGTAAAAAACTTGGTTGGACATGACAATGGAAGAACCTTTAGAACAATAATTAAAAAGTTAGAAGAAGCTGGATATGAAGGTAAGATCCGTTACCAAGTTTTAAATGCCTGTGAATTTGGAAATGTTCCACAAAATAGAGAAAGAATTTATATCGTAGCTTTTAGAAATAAAGAAGATTATGATAAATTTCAAATGCCAATGTCTGTTGCTCTAAGCAATACAATTAAAGATGTATTTGAATTTGATAAAAAAGTAGATGATAAATATTATTACACAATGGGAAAATATAAAGGTGAAATGTGCGAATTGCTAGAAAAAGAAATGGATGACGATAACACTGTATATCAATGGCGTAGAAAATATGTAAGAAAAAATCAAAGTAACTTAGTCCCTACCCTAACTGCTAATATGGGCGAAGGACGGACATAATGTTCCTTTAATAAAAACACAATATGGTATTAGAAAACTTACACCAATTGAATGTTTTTATGCACAAGGATATCCTAAAAATTATATATTACCAAGTGGTATGAGTGATGCAAGACTTTACAAACAAGCTGGAAATAGTGTTGTAGTACCAGTTATAAATAGAATTGCAGAAAATATAATGAAAGCTTTAGAATAAAAATTGTAATCTAGATATTATATAAGGAGAGTTAAATGAATAAAAATTCAGATTTAGGAATTGAAGAGAATGTAGATGGAGTAACAATAGATGAATTATTAAAAAATAAAACTGCATTAAAAATGTTATTACATAATCATCAGAAAATAGAAAATGAAAACGTAATGTTGAAGCAAGATTTGCAACGACAGGCTACTATTGAAAAAGAATTAGATAGAAAAACAGATTTTTCTAAAATCTCAGGGATATTTGCTCTTTTTTCGTCTATAGCATTATCTTTTGGAATTAATTTTATTACCACTAATAGTTCTGATGTAAAAGGTTGGATTATTACAGTATTTGGTGTGGTTTTTCAAGTTATAAGTTTATATTATAATTTTAGAAAGGTGGTAAAGAATGTATAAATATATTTTTAACACTAAAGGAAAATATGTTGCTTTCATCCTTGATAATAAATATTGCTTTTCAAAAAACAATGATTATATTGGTTTTTTTGTAGGAATCAATTTGTATAATTATTCAGGCGAATATCTTGGCACCTTGACAAGTGATGATAGAATTATAAAAGATAAAAACAAAAAACTTCCAAATATTACTCCTATTTTCAAGCC
>ERZ825670.1625-NODE-1625-length-23764-cov-5.447088_pt1 | contig 23764 bp, 22 predicted proteins | sample MGYA00519929_ERZ825670 | MGnify/ENA primary metagenome ERZ825670 (study PRJEB31778, sample SAMEA3449207) | human gut metagenome | biome: human gut; feature: human-associated habitat; material: faeces | place: United Kingdom | collected 2010/2012 ...
AAATAATCCCAGATTTCTTTTAATTGTTTTTAATGTTATATACATATTATATATTCCTTTCTTTAAATTCTATCTGATTCATTTCCATAATCCATTATATTTGGTCTTGAATGATACCTACTACTATGTGGATTTCCAATATTTCTAACACTATCAAAAGCACCACCAAAACCATCTTTAATATTATTAATACCTTGTTTTGCTAAAGATACTCCACCTCTAACATAGTCAACATTATATCTATCATTAGAAAAATCCCATTTACTTGCAGCATCTTTAACTTTTCCTTCGCCTTTTGATTCAAGCATTCTACCATAAGCTCGTGCAAATGGATTTTTACTTTGTTGTAGGTTAGCACCTTTCATCATTTGACCTAATCCTTTTCCAGCTTTTTCACTCATTCGTTTAGAAACTCCAGCTTTCATTTTAGGATTTACACTAGCAACTCCATGATACATTCCTTTTGCGGTTTGCATACCACCTTTTGCAAGTTGAGCAATTCCTTTTCCGGCTTTAAGAGAACCTTTAGCAATACTTCCAAGTGCAGCGACACTACCAATTCCAGTTCCAACTGCAGAAGCAATTCCACCACCAAGTCCTCTCATAGCCATCATCATATCCCTACCACTATTAGCAGAAACATTATCACCAATAAATCTATTTAAAGATGTGCAACCAGTCATCAACATCATAGCACAGCCTAAATATAATACAGATTGTGTAACAACTTTAGTAAAGTAATTTAATTTATTTATATCTGCACTATTTTGAATAGCATTAAACATAATTGAAGTTAAACCAACCAGAAGCATTATAGCACCTGCCTGCAATATCAAAGATGCAAGTTGTTGGTAAAGAGCTGAACGTTGTTCTTTTCTACCAACACTAGTCGCAATAACAATTGGTGATATAACCATTAAAAAAGCAAGTTCTAATTGCCTTTTGCCTAACATTAAAACAGAAAATCCTACTGCAAACAAAAATATTGCACCAATTACAATTCCAAACAAAAAATTATAATTAAAAGCATAATCTTCACTATCATTCCAAATACCAGGTTTATATATTTGACATCTAAAACCAAAAGCACCACTATCCGAGACAGCACTAGCTGTTATAGTGTCATTTCTAATTAATCCTTCAAAGTCTTTCATAGTATTTGCTGTACTTGCATTAGAATAACCATTTAACTTTTCTTTTAAATTTTTAACATTTTTAGCATCTACTGAATCACCACCAGACACCTTATAACAAGATTCATTTATAGATAAATATGAAGTTTTCATTTTATCTCCTATTGTAGAATTATTTGAATTAAAATTATTATAGATAGCATTTGATAAATTTATTCCTAAATTAATTGTGGTATTAAATATAAGATATACAGAAAATATTAAGAAACCACATTTTATTATTTCTTTAACTAATTCAAAAAGTGGTTGTTCATTACTATCTGCATCTAAAATACGAAATGTTAATTTCCATACAGAAAATAAAAATAAAAGAGCAAATGCTAATATAAAAAAAGCATTAAATATTTTAGTAAATGGAGAATTATTAACATTTTTTAACATTTGTATAAAATTTAAACCATTGATACTATGTGCTACATCATATAGAACATCTATGGTTTTAAATAAGATGTTAACAATTCCCATTCCGAGACCTCTTAATATATCAAGCACACTATATTTAATATCACTCGCTATACTCAAAGTATAAATCATAATTTATCCTTATTTCAATGTATCAATAACAAAGTTGATAATTGATGGCACTAAAATTAAAAGTGCAACTCCACCCAAAGTATATAATATAGTTTTCTTTCTTCTTTGTTTTGTTTCATCATCACCAATAATGAATTGAATTACAAAAACTACTAATGCTATAAAGGAAATAATGATACCAAAAATTTGTATTTTTGTTGCTAAATTTTTAATTATGGTTCCAAGTGAATCTATTGTTATATTTCCACCTTCAATTTTATCAACTGCATATACTGATTTTACATTACCAATTATGCTAAATAAAAAAGTTAATGTAGCTACTAATTTTAGATTTATTTTATCTTTTAATTTTCCTAATTTTTTCTTCAATACATTTTCCCCCTTTTTCTATCAAATATTATCTAGTAACTTCTTTTGTATCTATTTCTTTACAATAATTTAAAATTAATCTTAAATTGTCTTTAATTAATTCATCCGATTCTGTTTTATATTTTTCTTTTAAATCTTCTATTAAACCTTTGTTATTTTTATCAAACAAATAAACTCCATCATATAAATTGCATCCAGTATTATGATCAACTATTAAATAACATATCCCATCTTGTTCTCCATCTTTATTTGTTCTTAATTCTTGATCTTGTTCTTTTGTAAGCTTATCTAAAGTTTCTAAAGAATATTTTGTTGATGGAATATTTACATCACTTGTTCTTAAAACTACTGCTACAATATCTAAATTCACTTCTTCCACCTCCCTATCAAATCTAAACTTAAGTTTTTTTGCTTCTTCTTCATTAAGACTAATGTACTCTTTTTTTGTCATGTTTGAACCAACTGATGAAAAAACAGATATTTTATCCATATCTGTTTTCATATATACATCAATTTTTCCATTTTCGTTATTACCATAAAATCGAAATTCAAAGTTATACATATTATATAATTTTAATAATTCTTCTAAACTATATATTTTGTCAGTATCTATCATATTATTTTTCCATTTCAATTTCTTTTTCATCAGAAATTTCATTATCAATCTTATTAATATTTTCTACACTTTGGTATTTAGTAACAACAGGATTAAATGTGTGAATTTTTTTACCATCTTCTAATTCAATTACTTTATCATTAAAAGTACCTTCTAAGACTACATGTGAACCCTTTTTACTATAATTTTTAATATTTTCTGCGTCCTTATTCCATAAAGAATAATTTAAAAAATCTGTTATCTTTTTTCCTTCTTTATCTTTATATTCTCTATCAACAGCTAATGTTATATTTGCTACTTTATTACCATTTTCAGTTTCTTTTATTTCTGTATCTCTAACTAATCTTCCCATAACACAAAATTTATTTATACTACTCATTTTTTATTCCCCCTTTTTTTATTTATAGTAATAACAATCTATATAAAAACCCCTGATTTATTCTTTTATTTATTTTATATTTCTTTTTTCTTCTTCTCTACTACATTTTGAAGAAATTTTACAACAACTATATAAAAAAATTATTAACATAGTTATTAAAATTATGCTTATTAATATTATCATAATAATTTCTCCATTCCTTATAAAAACTATTTTTTCTTCTTTTTGCTTGAAATAACAATTAATGATGAACCTACTAAAACAATAATACCAGCAATTATATTTGTATAACTATCTGATAATGTATTAGGTACTTCAATTTCTTTTATTTTGTTTACTAATGTTTTTTGAATAATTTCACCATCACTGTTTACATCAAAATATATTTTTTCATTTGATAACACATATCCATCTATTGTTTCTATTTCTTGAAAATAATATGATCCATATTCTAACTCTACTTCAATATCACCATTTTCATCTGTGATACCACTATATATTAAGTTATTATCTAAATCATAAATTCCTATCTTTACTCCTTGTAATGAATTACCATTTTCATCAACTTTATGAATTTTAACAATTGATTTTATTTTTTCATTAGTCATTTCTGCCTTAACTATTTCACCATTTTCTTTTATTTCAAAAATAACTTCTTCATCACTTAATCTATAACCTGTAGCAGCATAAGTTTCTACAATTACAAATTTTCCTATAAACAAATCAGAAATTTTTACATTTCCATTTTCATCTGTAATTCCTGTAAATACTAATTTTCTATTATTATCCTTATCAATATAATATATTTCTACTTTAGTATTAGGTATTTCTTTTCCTGTTGTAAGATCAATTTTTTTGAAATCTAAAGTTCCTTTTTTGTATTGATTATCAAATTCAAATGTTTGAATTATTGTTTCTGTATATTGATCTTGATATTTTAATTCAAATAGATATTCTTTTTTATCTAACACTAAGTTTTCATTTGTTTTCTTTTCTGAAAGTATATATTTTCCTAGTGGTAAATTATCTAAACTTGCAATACCATTTTCATCTGTTTTAATAACTGCTACTACATCACCTTTTTTATAATATTGTTTAACACCTATTATAATATCTTCTGCAGCTTTAATTTCAAATTCTGTATTTGCAAGTGGCATTTTTTCATATTTATAATATCCATCTTTAATTACTAAAGTTTCACCATTTTTTTTAATTTCTATTTTTCCTTCCACTGGGCTATATAAATCCAGAGGATCTTCATCACTTTCATAAACACGTCCTTCGCCTTCTCCAAATGATTTTCGGCATACTGGACATGATAGCCAGAACTAACATTTTTTTTCTGCAATCGTATTTCCATCAAAAGTTCCGTTTTACAACATTCCTGCAGTAAAAAAAGGCCTTCCCGGATAGACCATTATTGTTCCTGTCCATCCAGAAAGACCTGAAAATTAAAATGTTATATTTCTTAGAAATTTTCCATTAAATTTCTGCAAGCATTTAAATAAAATCATGGGTCTCGTTTTTCGCAAACTTCCCATCTAGGAAAGCAAAAGTTTTGTCTTTCATCCATGTTCCCATAAATGCTCCGAAAAGCAGGATAACTACAACCACCCGCATAGCAGGTGGTTTATTTGTTTCCCAAAGTTCCGTTTTTCGGATCAGCAAAAAATTTTACAATGGAAGAATACGGTAAAAGTCAACGGATTTTTTTTACCAGTTTTACCCAATTTCCAGCTGTTCAAAAAAGACAGCCACATTGCAATAACTGCAATAACGATTCAGTGAATTATTTCCATCCATGATAAATTCCCAGGTATCTTTATAAGTACCACATACATAAAAACCATCGTCATGTAAATATTCCAGGAATTTTTCCAGCTGATCTGTATATTGGTCTGCGATGTCAAATGCCAGATCTTCCTTTTCATCATCAGTCAGATTTTCTGCCCGGTCATGCAGCACATGTTCCATATTTCTGGAAAAATAGTAGATCTCGTAGGGAAATCCTGCCACAGTTTTCCGGTTATACAAAGAATATACAATCTTTCTCTTGCTTAGATTTCTACGGATCAGCCGATCCTTATTTTTTGCCTCTATATGTGCATCAAAATATTTCGTTCATGATTGTTTACCAGTTTCGTAAATATAACAGCCAGTGCATCTTCATCCGTCGGCCCTTCTACAAGAAACAGAATAACTTTTTTAGTCATTAGCACGTATCCTTCCTGCCCGCCTCATAGCAAGCTCCATCTCATATATATTTGTTTCATTGTAGAGCTTTTCTTTTTGCCCGCCAAGCTTGATCGTCCGCAAATAAGATAACCGGGTATTTTGCGTATTTTTAATATAACTAGATTTTATATAGCAATTCTCGGGGTTCACAGTCGTATAAAGCAAAGAATCGTTTTCAAGGATCTCCAATGGGCGTAAGTTATGTGATGTAAAAATCAATTGTCCCTTAGCTTTATCCTGCATAACTTCCAGGCATTCTCCCAGTAAATACTCATAAATACCAGAATCCAGCTCGTCTATCACAAGGCAATAAGACTCCCTGTTATAGCAGGCAAGTGAATTACTGCAAATAGAAATCAGCTTTTTTATTCCTGCGGATTCATATAATAAACTTTAAAGAGAAAGGGAATAGGAGTTGCTGTCGGAATCGGAGTTGCCGTTGGTTCCGGTGTGGGCGTAGCTGTCGGCTCTGGAGTCACTGTTGGTGTGGGCGTAGCTGTTGGAGTTACTTTTGGCTTTTTTTTCGCCAGTACTTTAACCTCACATTTAAAAAACCGTGTTCCAACTCTTGCGTAAATGGATGTCTTTCCTTTGGAACGGGCAATAACGAATCCGCGTGAAGTAACAAGAGCAACTTTTTCATTTTTGGAAATCCAGGATATCTTCTGAGTATTACCATTTAATCTTAAGGGGTAATACTGACCTTCCTCTAGTGTGATAGATTTTTCATTCAGGAAAGGTTGTTCGACTTTAATTGTACAGAAATATTCTCTGCCAGCTGTATCTACCACTGTAATTGTTGCCTTTCCTTTCTTTATACCTTGTATCGTTTTATCTTTAAAAACAAAAACAGTTGAAGGCTTGTCACTGGAAATACTCTTAATAGAAGCGCCCTTTAAAGATAAATTAATGAAATCATTTTTGGCAAGAGTTACTTTTGTCATGCTCAATATTGCCTTAACAGTAACCCTGCATTGCAAAGTTTGTTTCCCTATTGTTGCAGTGATGATAGCTTTTCCGGCATTTTTGCCTGTGACTTTACCTTTTTTGGAAACAGATGCAATATTTTTATCAGATGAAGACCATTTTACAGCTTTGTTCGTACCTGATACTTTTAAAGTGGTGCTTTTTCCTGAAAACAATGAAATCACAGTTTTGCTAAGCTTTGGAGTCGCCGCTCTTACTGATAATGAATCAAAGGATATGGCCGATGACAAAATCAAGGCAATGGCCAGGAATATGCTTAGTGTTTTTTTTTAATTTTTCATGCGTCCTCCTTATTTTATAAATGACGTGTTATTCTTTAAGTATCTTTACAGTAGAAATATTTGTAAGAAACAGAAGCTATTTCTTTGTCTTGAATTTCTTCATTGATGAGTATGGACTGTAAACTCTGGATTTGTCTTTGGAGGTTTGGTTCCATGCCCGTATGGTCACATACCAGGTGCCTTTCTTTACGTTTGTAAAGGTTACAGTTACGGTATTTTTGCCTTCTGTACGTTTCAGATATTTCTTAACCGGATATTTTTCACCTGCGGAGGTTTTGTATTTGTTTCCCAGCAGGATTTCATAACCTGTGGCATTTTTGCATTTTGTGTAAGTAACAGTCACAGTGTTTCCTTTTACAGTGATATTCCTGATCTTTGGCTGTTGTGGTGTAACAACAGTGATCTTGATCTTCTTGATCTTTGTCCAGGAACCATAGACCTTATTGCCCTGTGCATCCAGAACCCAGCTTCGGGCTGCCACATACCAGGTACCTTTTGCCAGATATCGGAAAGATGCCTGTGGCTTGCCGGCTGAGGAAACTGTTTTGCTGAACTTGCCAGTCTGGAGCATATTTGATTTCTTACTGATCACGAAGTCATAACCCTGAGCACCTGCACATCCTTTGGAAAGTTTGACAGTAAGCTTGTTTCTGTCAATGGAATGGCTGGAAATCTTTGTGTTGGCAGGTCGCAGGTATGCACCGTTTTCATCTGTGATACTTCCGTCTGTGTGAATAACTCTTCCATTGAGAGATTCTGTACCAAATGCTATGAAATAATCCTGTCCTTTGGAAAGGGTAAAGTCAGCATATGGAATACTGCGCTCAAATGCACCGCCTACAGTTACAGTCTGGATGCACTGCAGAACCCCATTCTCAGCATCATACCAGAACAGATTTGCCATAAGTCCTGCACAGGAAGCATCTGCCTTTACAGAAAGCACAGCCGGGAAATCGAAAGCTCCGTTTCTTCCAAGATGGAAACCGAAATCATTCTGGTTTGTGGAGATCAGGCTGTATAATGCTGCCGGGATATGTTCTGCTGTGTTTGTAACAGAAAGATCAGTATCGGCAGGTGTTTCTGCTGTAATGGAAGTACCGTTGATCTTCCAGATGAAACCATTCTCCATATCGAGATTCAGGGAAATATCTTTGCCTTTTATTTCGGATAAAACAGTGGCAGGAAGTACCTTGGCACCATTCAGGGTAATGGAAATGGTATCTTTTTCTTGGGAATCCCTGATCAGATCATTGACAGCATCCCAGCCTTTCTTCTGGAAACTTCCCTCAATGTAAGGTTCCCCGTCACCAAGTTTTCCGAGGTTTTTTGTATTCTGATGTTTGCACCGCTTACAGGTGTAAGTTATGATTCCGTCAGTTTCTGCAGTTGGTTCTGTAGTGATAACACCGTTATCATAGTCATGGCCGTATGCGGAAATCGTGGAGCCGTAATAGATGGTTCTCTCGCAGTCGTTACAATAGGTATCTCCGCTGTAACCGTTGGAAGTACAGGATGGAGAGGAGTAGTAGCGTCCCACGGTATTTTTGTGTTCACATTCCTTTCTGATGATTGTGTAAGTGAAAGTTTCTTTTTCGTAATTTCCCTTATCACTGCCATTGTAAATTGCGGTAGCAGAATTATTTCCAACCTGTAAATCATTATTTGCATCGTTTGCCTGCCAATTCCAGTTTTGAGGAAGAGAATTAGGATCAATATCTTTTACTTTCTTACAGGACCATGGAACGGAGATTGTGTCTATTGATGGAAAATTTGGTGTTGAGGTTGCTCGCTTGATGATTGCTTGATATTCTTTTGAAGTCCAGGTATCATCATTGGAATTGGAATTGAAATTGGATATCCATATAAAAATTTTAGTATTTTCTGCTTCCCTTACCGTACTTACAGTAGGAATATTATCGTTAGAATTCAAAATATACCATGTTTGTCCATTATCAACACTGTATTTAATAATACTATTTGGTGGAATTGTACTTTCTTCAATACTGATAACTGGATGAGGATTTCCATCATACTCATCTGTATATGTAGTAATTGTAGGGGTAAAATTAATAGCAAATTTCCAATTGTCGTTTGTTAAATAACCAGAATATGCATTGTAAAAATCGCCCTCTTCTACAGCAGTAATCTTTACAATATAAGTACCAACATCTTTAGGCACGGTTATCTCGTTTGTCGGATCATTTTCCTTGAAATATTTTACACTGAAGTTTCCTACACCTTTAATGTTGTTCTTCGTAGTGATGTTAGGAGAGTGTGTGTTTCCATCATAAGTAAACTCAGAACCGTTAAATTCAAAAATATCACTGGTAACATCACGTTTACCTTCACTAAATGTCCCTGAATTTGAATTAAAGATATAACTTTTAGTCTCTTTTCTAACAGTTATAAGATGATCTTCTCCGGTTAGCCATGCATATAGATTTTTATTCGTAGGTTCAACCGCTGTATGATTATATGGTTTCCATTCTTCATTATCTATAACTACTAATTCAGTTTCTGTATTAGGAATAACGCAGAGATACACTTCAGGGCTTTTGGGGTCGTAGCTACCAGAGCTATCCAAATTCTGGTGAGGAGTGCAACCAACTTGTGCATTTACAGAACCGCCACTAATGGTAATATTCTTGCAAGATCCGTAAAGACCGCCACCAATTCCGGCACCACTCGTGGAACTAGCAGTTACAGAACCACTATTAATAGTAATATTATTGCAAGATCCGTAATTGCCGCTACCAATTCCGGCACCATACCCACTCCCATCACTACTAGCTTTTAAGATTCCTGTAGTAGTGTCTGAAGCACTGGTTATTATGAGCTGAGCTTCGTTATCTTTCTGTAAACCAGCAGAGCTTTGATTAGTTGTTGTAAGGTTATTTATGCCTGTTAAATAGATAGTAACTGTAGCTTTAACATTATTATTTATTTGCAGTGCCGAACCAGCAGATGTTTTGATATTTACGTTATCAAGATAAATATTGATGTTGGCTTCCGCTGAAATATTCTTTCCATCAACCACAATTCTATTTGACGTTTCCGGACTTTTCTTGCATGTGAATTTGTAATCTTCTGCTATATTTATGGTATAAACTCCGTCCGTAACATTAGCATCCTCAGTTAAATCAATTACTCCATTTTGTGCATTTTCCGTAGCAGCCATTGCCTCATCGGGGGTATCGTTAAATTCAGGAGCCTCCTCCGAACTGAATACAAACAAGTCCTCATTTGTCTCTCCTGCTGCTTCCTGCTCCTCATTGGTAAAAATCTCTGGAGTATCTTCCTCAGACACTACATCCGGATTTCCTGAAGTAAATTCCCCCGCAAATATGGTCTGGGGGGGCATATTGGTGGAACACAGTGCAAGTGCCAGAATCCCGGCTAATAACTTTTTCTTCATACATTCACCTCTCCTTTCTTTATACATGATCTTCTGCATCCTGACTCTTTTGTCCTCTTTTTCTGAATTTGATACATAATACGGTAATCACGACTGCCACAGTAAAGGAAATGACAGCCACCAACACATAACCGCCTGCGCCTTCATGCAGCAGAATTGTGCCGTACATTCCCGTGGCGTTTATTGGCCGGCTTTGCATGATCCCCATTGCCCCCACGAGGGACAGGAACAGCAGGGTACACAGAACGGACAGACGGCAGACTGTGCGCCGCTCCTGGCGGCGGTGGTATTCATGCATTCGCTTTTTTACCAATTCGATACGCTTTTCTGTATCGTACATGCCTTCCAACCTCCTTCCACAAAAACAGTCTTAAAAGTCCTTTCACTTATATAGGTACAAAAAAAGCGAAAAACTCTCACCTGAAAATCAAATTTTTTCAAAAAAATTTGAGAGCTGCCGAAACAGCTCCCAAAAGCGAAAAATCAGGTTATATTATTGTATTGAACTGCGGAAGATCAGTTTTCCCGCTGCCAGGATCAGTACAGGCAGCAGATAAGCAATATACTGTGCTGCACCGCCATAGGCGATCAGAAGATTATAAATTGCGTGAAAGGTGATTGCTGCTCCCAGCAGACCGCAGGTTCCGGCAATCTTTAGCCATGTTCTCTGCCACACATATGCAAGTCCACCGCCGACAATAGCCCCACAGATCACGTGCATGGCTCCTGTCCCAATACCCCGGAAAAAAATAAAAGAAAAATGACCGGCTCCGTTTTGGATCAGATAGCAGACGTTCTCAAATGTGGCAAAGGAAAGGGCTGTGATCACGGCAGCATTTTTGATCTGCTCCGCTTTCGGCTCAAATATCAGCAGATAAAAGAGCAATGGCAGAAGTTTCATCACTTCCTCCACCACCGGGGCAATCTCTGTGGTAGCTACAAAGGTGTCCGCTCTGTAAAGTGCAGCGAAAAAGGTGTTGATGTATGCGGAAAGTAGACAGACACCCATCCCGGCAAAGCAGAACAGAAAGAATTTTCTCTGCCGCTTTCCCATACACAAAGCGGCGATCAGCAGGGGCGAGGCCATGCAGAGAAATACGTTTTCAATATATGTCATGTCTGCACCGCCTTTCCTGTGGCTGGCAGCAGTGCAAACAGGCAGCCTGTAAGCAGAAGATCAAGCCAGCAATAGGGAGCGGAAATGGAATAGCCCGGCCACAGGCAGCCGGAGATCCAAAGGACATACTCCACCGCCACATAGCACAGCACCCCAATGTGAAAATACCGCATCTTACACGCTGTTCCTGTCTGTATCTGCGCATAAGCAAGACCCCGGATAGAATGATAAGAAACAACGATCATCATGCCACACCAGAGTAGATTGGAGAGAACATCCCCAAAAGTACAATAAAATACACAAAGCGGAACGCCGATCAGAGGAGCTATCAGAGATTTCCGTGTCGAAAAGTCTCTTTCCTCTGCAGAGGAAAGGGTGTATTGCAGAAGATAAAGGAAAATCACGCTGGCTATCCAGCCAAACTCTGACACATAAAAGACCTGCGGTGTTTCAGAAAACAAAAGCAGATACAGCGTCCAGTAAAGAGAGCCAAGGGCAAAGCAGCCGTAAAAGCAGGTCAGCAGGAAATATGTCTGTTTTCGACCTTTCAGATACCGAATACCACTCATACAAAAGCCCAACAGGGTAACAGCGAATTGAAAAAGGTTACTGATCAGCTCCATCCCCATTGTCCTCCTTTTGTTTCTCCGTCTGCTCCTCTTTGTTCAGCTGATGGATGCGAAAACACAGAATAGTCACGCACGCGCCGAGGATAAAAGCCAGCAGTCCGATCACCATATATCCCAATGCGGTGCTGCCGCCCAAAATTGTTGCCGCAGTTTCAAAGCCTGAAGAAGTACCGGGTTCGACCCGCCCGATAATACCGGGCATGGCAAAGGAAACCCCAACGATTACTGCAAAACATGCCGCTATACAGACAGCAGAGATAATCCGTCTGCGCCGCAGTCTCTGCTGTTGTTCTTTTTTTGCAATACGCCGTTTTACTTCCGCAATCCGTTCCTCATCTTTCAGCATTTGTAATACCCTCCCGTTTCAATAATCCGCGTAAACGCTCTTTCCCCCGGTACACCATATTTGTAATCTGCTTTACACTTTTCCCCATAACCTCAGCGGCCTGTTGATAGCTCATGCCCTCAAAATAGGTCAGATAAAGAGCCTCCCTATAATCTGGATTTAACTCGTCCATGCAGAGATGCAGGATCTGGTTTCGCTCTTTTGTGCGGACGACCTCCTCCACCAGCGTTTGTGCCTCCGGTTCTCTGGCCAGGTCGTCAAGACTGAAGAAAATCCGCCGTCTGCTTTTGTGGCGCAAAGCCATGTGCCGCGCTGCTTTATAGAGGTAAGCCTTAAAACATCCATCCCGGATGCGGGGCTTTTTCATAAACAGCCAGGAAAAGGTTTCCATCATTAAATCCTCCGCTTCGTGGACGTCATGCAGATAACCATCAATGTATAAGGTCAGCGGATCACCGTATTTTTTTATCAACAGTTCAAGTCCTGTCTCATCACCGCCCAGATATTGCCCATAAAGTTCTTCATCAGTGACCATATCGTTCTTCCTTTCCAAGTATTACTCCTCTATTGTCAGATGAAAGCTCCAGGTTCGTGAATCATTTTTGTCTGCGAAGACATACAACATGTCAGGAGAAATCCCTGACAAAAAAATAACCAGAGCCTAAGCTCTGGTTAAATTCTCACTATTTTGTAGCAGCCAGTACGGGAATCGAACCCGTGTTTTCGCCGTGAGAGGGCGACGTCTTAACCCCTTGACCAACTGGCCATTTGTTTATCTGTCGTTCGCTCTTCGCTGTCGACTCGTTTAATATACACCATCTTTTTCTAAAATGCAAGTACTTTTTTAAAAAAATTTCAATTTTTTTATTTTTCTCGAATTTTTCGTTCAAAAAGCCCTGTATTTATGCGGTTTTTGCCACAAAAAAATTTTTATTTTTTTGTCCCAGAGAAGAAATGCCATGACAGTTCTACCGCTTTCCATGGCATTTCCCAGTTATTTATTTCTGTTTCTGACTGTTTCTTATTCCTCTATATCCTCCGCAGGCTCTGCTGGAATGAATACGCGGGATTTCTTTTCTTCGTGTTTATGAAGTGCTGCTTTCTCAGTTGCCTCAATACAGAATTCCATCTGAGAGTTAATCTGGGCTTTGCCTCGTTTATCCGGCTTCACATAAGTTCCATCCGACTGCAGGATATGAGCTTTTACATTATCCTTAAACTCCAGATCAAGTACATGCTCCAGCTCTTTCTTAATCTTCTCATCTTCCACAGGGAAAACAATCTCTACCCTGCGGTCAAGGTTACGCGGCATCCAGTCCGCACTTCCCATATAGATTTCCGGGTTTCCGCCGTTTTCAAAATAGAAAATACGGCTATGCTCCAGAAATTCCCCTACAATAGAACGGACATGAATATTTTCACTGATTCCCGGCACTCCTACTTTCAGACAGCAGATCCCCCTTACCAGAAGCTCCACCTGAACTCCGCAGGAAGATGCATAATACAATCCTGCAATAATCTTCGGATCACAGAGGGAATTCATCTTTGCGCGGATCAACGCCGGAAGTCCTTTCTTTGCATTCTCCGCCTCACGTTCGATCAGGCTTAAGAATCTGTCCTTCATCCAGATTGGTGCTACGATCAGCTTATTCCAGCTTTTCGGTTCAGAATATCCAGAGAGCATGTTAAATACTGCTGTTGCATCTTCACCAAAACGTTCATCGCAGGTAAAGATACCGCAGTCTGTATAGAGTTTGGCAGTGGAATCATTGTAGTTTCCGGTTGCCAGATGCACATAACGGCGGATTCCTGTCTCTTCCCTGCGCACAACCAGTGTGATCTTGCTGTGTGTCTTAAGGCCTACCAGACCATAAATTACATGACATCCTGCCTTCTCCAGCTTCTTCGCCCATACAATATTATTTTCTTCATCAAAACGTGCTTTCAGCTCTACCAGCACGGAAACCTGTTTGCCGTTTTCTGCTGCCTGCGCAAGGGCAGCAATGATCGGTGAATTGCCGCTGACACGATACAGAGTCTGTTTAATAGCCAGAACATCCGGATCTTTTGCTGCCTGACGTACGAAATTTACAACAGGATCGAAGCTCATATAAGGATGATGCAGGAATACATCGCCCTCACGTATCACCTGGAAAATATCCTTCTCATTCTGAAATTCCGGTACAGGTGCCGGCTGATATCTCGGTGTCTTGTAAGCATCAAAGCCATCCGCACCATATACTTTCATAAGCATGGTAAGATCCAGAGGTCCGTTTATCTCAAAAATATCTGCCTCTTTGATGTCAAATTCCGTTTTCAGAATCTTCAGCAGGCGTTCATCCATCTTATCCTCTACTTCCAGACGGATAACCTCACCCCACTGACGTTTCTTTAACTGGCGCTGGATCTCCACCAGCAGATCCTCTGCCTCATCTTCATCGATGGTAAGATCCGCATTACGCATAATACGGTAAGGATGGGCACATATCACATCATAACTCAGGAAAAGTTTGTCAATATTTCTTTCAATAATCTCTTCCAGCAGGATCACTGTGGTATCTCCATCCTTCTTTGACGGAATCTGCACCACCCTTGGAAGCACAGACGGAACCTGCACTGTAGCAAACAGAAGTTCTCCTGTTTTATCCTTTTTGTTGAGTTTATCACTCTTCTCCTTCTTGGAGATCAGAGCGCCGATATTTAATGTCTTGTTTCTGATCAGCGGAAACGGTCTGGAAGAATCCATCGCCATCGGTGTAAGTACCGGATATACATTATCCTCAAAGTATCTGTCTACAAATACACTCTGTGCTTCTGTAAGATTCTCATGGGCTGCCACCAGGTGCATTCCGGCTTTCTCAAGCGCAGGGATCAGAGAACGGTTCAGTGTATTATACTGTACATGAACCAGTTCATGGGTACGGACACTGATTTCTTTTAACTGCTCCTTGGCTGTCATTCCTGCAATGTCTGTTTTATGATATCCTGCATGTACCTGATCCTTAAGAGACGCCACACGCACCATAAAGAATTCATCCAGATTGGATGCGGTAATGCTTAAGAACTTCAGTCTGTCAAACAAAGGAAGATTTTTATCTCTTGCTTCACTCAGAACACGCTCATCAAATTTGAGCCAGCTCAGCTCGCGATTCACGAAATATTCTTTCTTTTCAAATTTTTCAAAGTCCATAAGTTCATCCTCCTTTACGCTCTGCCCTTGCGTCTGAGAACCAGACGAATGCCAAATACTTCTTCAAAAAATGCCTCTTTATCTTTCAGCAGTCCCAGTTCCAGGGAAATGTCCTGTGCAGAATCCACGATCATCTGCAGTTCTCTGTCTTTGAGCACTGCTTTGATTCCTTTTACTTTCTGATAATGACTTCTGTCCATGGCATTCGCCAAACGAAGGATTGCAGTCATCTTTACCACCTTGATATAGCTCTCTCTGTCTATAGCGATTCCCATACTGTAAAGTTCATCGTAATAAACAAACGCAGAATTATTGAATCTGACCGCACATGCGATCATCTGGCGTTCCAGAGAGGACAGCCCAATGATATCTGTAGACATAATGATCTGATAGGAACACTCAGAAACCTTTTCCATACTGATATATTTGCCACAGTCATGAAGCAGTGCCGCGATCTGCAATAACAGACGTTCTCTTGCTCCCATACCATGAACCTTCTTCATACTGTCAAAGATATTCAGGCAAAGATTCATAGTTCCCTGGATATGGCTCTTACTGCTGGAATAGCGTTTTGCAATGTTCTTTGATGTAACCAGAATGTCATTTTCAAAATTGTGGACACTTTTGAGAAATTTTTTCTTCTCTGCAAAATCATAGGCAATTCCATCCAGCAGGGAAACACCTGGTGCCCAGAGAGACTCTGCATTAAAAATATCAATAAAATTTCTGCACACTACCATGGTCGGCACAACAAGGGATGCATATTCTGGATCAATCTCCATCTCCTGTGCCAGCAGGTCAACAGATTTTCCAACTGTATCCTCATAGCGTTTCATAAATTCTTCCCTTGTAATGATCCTGTCTTCCATTTCCTCCTGGAAGATCATATCTGTAATAAAATCTCCCATCAGGATCACATTCCTGATCTCCTTATCCTTCAGATACAGACGCTGAAAGCTCATCAGGTCATTTCGGATAAATTCCTCAACCAGCTTGTCATAATGAATGGTTGTTTTCTCCAGTTCCTGCAGACGCTGGCGAATTCTTAAACTTCCCATTTTAAGTCCCTGGGTAGTGACCAGAGCATCCTTGTCAAAGAGGGAAACCTGAAGGCTTCCGCCGCCCACATCCAGGATTGCGGTGCCTTTCTGGATCATCTTTTTGAATCCCTTTTCTATGGCAGCAATTGATTTGTACCCAAGGAAATGCTGTTCTGCACTGCTTAATATTTCTATTTTCATTCCTGTACGCTGATAGATCTGTTCAATGATCAGCAGCGGATTCACAAGTTCTCTGAATGCACTGGTGCCGCAGGCACGATACTCTTCCACCCCAAAGTCCTGCATCAGCCTCTTAAAGTCGTTCAGCACCTCACATAAAACATTCAGCATTTCTGAATCGATCTTTCCGTCAGAATAGACACCCTTTCCGATTTCCAGACTGTATCTGACATCATTCAGTTCACGAAAACCAATTCTTTTTGACATCTCAAAGATCTTCATGCTGACTTCATAAGATCCGATATCAATGGCTGCAAATGTCATGACTGCCATATGCGTTCCCCCTTTACCATTCATCTATTTGCTTTTTTATTCCTTCTCCACACCCAGCAGATGGTCGATAAACTGCTGTGCAGTTCGTCCTGTAAGTCCTCCATGGGAAAGCTCCCACTTATTTGCTTCCAGAAGCAGCTCGTCCTCCGGCATGGTAATTCCGTTTCTCTCTGCGAGAGCTTTCACAATTGTCTGGAATTCCTTTTTGCTCGGTGCACCATAGTAAATACGGACACCAAAACGATAAACCAGTGAAAGCTTCTCCTGCACTGTATCGGAGGAATGCAGATCGTCATCATCCATGATCTCCAGCTTATCACTGGATTTCTCTCTTACCAGATGTCTTCTGTTACTTGTTGCATAGATCAGGATATTGTCCGGCTTCTTCTCCAGACCCCCCTCGATCACTGCCTTCAGATATTTATATTCGATTTCAAATTCCTCGAATGACAGATCATCCATATAGATAATGAATTTATAGTTTCTGTTCTTGATCTGGGCGATCACATCGTTCAGATCCTGGAACTGATGCTTATACACCTCGATAATACGAAGTCCCTCATCATAATAACGGTTCAGGATTCCCTTGATACTTGAGGATTTACCTGTACCCGCATCACCAAAAAGCAGACAGTTGTTTGCCTTTCTGCCTCTTACGAAAGCTTCTGTATTCTCGATCAGTTTCTGCTTCGGGATTTCATATCCGACCAGGTCTTCCAGTTTCACATGAGCGATCCTTGTGATCGGCTGGATCTCCACATTATCATTCTCATCATGGCCTACACGAAAAGCCTTATGTAATCCCAGCTTACCCACACCAAAATCCTTATAAAACTGTACCATATCCTTCATGAATTCCTCTGTGGACTCCGCTGCTGCCAGCGTTTTGCTCAGATCACAGATACGGTCTCTGATACGGGAATTAAACATCTTGCTGTTACTTCCGGTGTTGGTATAATCACCGAGAACCTTACAGCAGGAAATTCCAAATGCCTCATCCAGTACAGTCAGGTCAAAATCATACAGTTCTTTAAACACACCGAAATCATTCAGTGCCAGTTCATTAATACTTCCGTTGACAGCCCCTCTGATCTCACAGGCTGTACTGAATGCATTTTCATTATTTATCAGAAGAAATGTCAGATAACAGTGCCATAAATTTCCGGAAAAGCCATAAGCGCCGGCAGTTTCCACCAGTCCGTTGGCACACTCAAAGAACAGCCCTTCCTTTTCTTTCAGATCAGGTGCTTTCTTTTCCCAGGCATTCATCAGTTCTGCCATTTTATCAAGGATTTCTCCATGTTCAAAGTTACGGTATAAGATGCATTCATTTAATCTAGCCATTTTTATTACTTCCTTCTTACCTTGTTGTTTTATCTTATTGTTCTGCTGTGAGTGGTATAATTATTTCGAAAACGATGTACCAGAGTGTGTTTGAAAAATGCTTTACGCAAAATATGCCGCAAAGTGGGACGTGCAGATTGTGGAAATGATTTTTCAAACACGCTCTGGCATTATGGAAATGATTTTTAATAATTTCCCAAAATTCTCATTCTGTCAGCTTCTGCCTCAATTCCTCTCAGGGCATTCTTCACTGCACTGTCCTTTAAATTTCCCTCGAAATCAACAAAAAAACGGTACTGCCAGTTCTTCCCTGTGATCGGGCGGGATTCAATCTTCGTCATATTCAGTCCATTATAAATAATGTGAGACAACATATTGTAAAGAGTTCCGCTCTCATGATGCAGTTCAAAGAAAATACTGATCTTATGTGCATCCTTCACATAGATCGGTTTCTTACTCACGATCACAAAACGTGTGGCATTCTGTCCGTTATAGCAGATATTCTCAGCCAGGATCTTCAGTCCGTAAAGCTCTCCTGCCTGTCTGCTGGCAATAGCTGCCTGCGTCTTGTCATTGTCTTCTTTTATCTTCTTGGCAGAACCGGCAGTATTTTCCATCTCTTTCTTCTTCCAGTCCGGATGAGATTCCAGATATTTTCCACACTGGGAAAGTGCCTGAGGATGAGAACATACCTGTCTGATATCCTCCAGTTCAGCATCCGGCAGTCCCAGAAGTACATGCTCCGGACGGATGATCTGTTCTCCTACAATACTCAGCTCATACTCTGTAAGAAGATCATAAATATCAGCCACAATACCGGCAGTTGTATTCTCAATGGGAAGTACCGCATAGTCTGCTCTTCCCTCCACAACTGCTTCCATTGCATCGCGCCAGGTTTTTACATGAAAACTCTCAATATCGTCCTGGAAATATTCCCTCATTGCAGCATAGCTGTATGCACCTTCCACACCCTGAAAGACAACTCTTACATCTTTCAGCGGAAGTGCATCTACCATTTCCAGTTTCTCATCGTCCTCGATTCCATGCTCTGTGAGAAGCTGATACTGTCTCTTACGGCTGATCGCCATGATCTGCTGAAAAAGCTCCTGCGCACCAAGCTGATTAAATTCTCCATGCGCCTTACCTCTCAGGACCTCCAGCTTCTGTCTCTCTCTTTCCGGATCCAGAACCTTCTTTCCTGTTCGTATCTTATATTCTGCAACATCCTCACACACCTTCATTCTCTGTTCAAAAAGACGTATGATATCGCTGTCGATCTTATCTATTTCATTTCTGCATTCCTGTAAATCTATCATTTATGTTGTACCTTTTTACTTTCACAAATTCTCTACAATATCAGTCATCTCTCCGATAAAGGAAAGAGAACCAAAGGCAATGATCACATCCTGTTCCCCGGCAAGTGAAAAAGCCTCCTCCACTGCATCTTTAATCGTATCCATTGCCTGTACATTGGGATTGTATTCACTGACAGTCTTCGCCAGCTCTCCGGCAGGCAGCGCCCTTATATTATCCGGAGTCTGGATCGTAAGTATCCGGTCTGCAAAGTGCGCAGTTTTCTGAATCACACTTCTGTAATCCTTATCTGCAAACACTCCCATAATATAGATGATCCGTTTTCCCTTAAAATAATGCTCTATTGAAGCTGCCATCATATCCGCAGCAGCAGGATTATGAGCCCCGTCTACCACAAACAGCGGTTTTTTACAGATAACTGTAAACCGTCCGTTCCAGTTTACTGTGCGAAGCCCTTCTTTTTTCTGCTCCGCAGCAGTGGGAAAGCCCAGCTCATCCAATACTTTTAAAGCATTCAGCGCAACTACTGCATTTTCCTTCTGATAAACACCTGCCAGCGGAATCTCATACTCTTCACCCCTGTACCGGATTGTCTGTCCAAGGCAGCTTTCCTTTAGCACCTCTGCCTCAGAAGCATCTGCTATGGTACATTTTGTACCATGTTCTCTGCTGATCCTCTCGATCACCTGCATTGCTTCCGGCTTCTGTCTGGCAGTCACCACTCTGCAGCCGTCTTTGATGATCCCGGCTTTCTTCTCTGCAATCTGTGCCAGAGTATTTCCAAGAAAAGACATATGATCCATACTGATCGATACCAGCACTGCCAGCAGCGTATTCTTAATAATATTTGTGGCGTCCAGATTTCCGCCCATTCCCACTTCCAGCAAAACGAGATCACAATTCTCTTTTTTAAAGAACAGAAATGCCACCGCAGTCTCTATTTCAAATGCAGTGGGATGGGGATAACCATCCTTTGTCATAGCAGCAATAACATCAGACACCTGTGTAATATAAGCAGCAAAGTCCTCTCTGCTGATCCTGCTTCCCGAAACTTCCATCCTGCCTCTGTAAGAATACAGGGTAGGCGAAACATATCTTCCAATGCGATATCTCGCACCTGATAAAGCAGAATACAAAAAAGCAATGACAGAACCCTTGCCATTGGTACCGGCTACATGCACATATTTCAGATCATCCTGTGGATTTCCAAGACGTTTCATCAGCTCACGCATATGCTCCAGTCCCAGGACACTGGGAATTTCCCGGGTGATTTTGTCTATGTACTCCCGGCTTTCCTGATAATTCATAATAAACTCCTCTTATTTCCATGAGATCCCCTCCACACGTTCCTTTTGCGCATAAGGCACCTCATTGCTATAGTGTAATAACGTGTTCTCATTATATCCTACGTGTATGTTTTTTTCAAGGCAGGCAATACTAGAATCATAGAAATTTATACAGGAGCGTTACCTATGAAAAAAGCTTTCATTCTCTGCGGTCTGACGGGCTGGTGCATGGAAATCCTCTGGACCGGACTGCATTCCATCCTTTCAGGAGAACTTACCATGACAGGAAAAACTTCCCTTTTAATGTTTCCCATTTACGGATGCGGTGCCATCATCCGCCCGCTCTCCGGTAAACTTTCTGCTGTCCCGCTTTTTGTCCGCGGCTGCATTTATACTGTCGGATTTTTCTTCGTGGAATTTATCAGCGGTGCTCTTTTGCGCTGTTTTCATATGTGTCCCTGGGACTACAGCAACACTCCTCTGAATTACCGGGGACTGATAAGACCGGACTACGCTCCCCTTTGGTTCGGAGCCGGACTTTTTTTTGAGAAAATACTTGGAAAACTCTCTTGAAAAAAGCACCTGATTATTATATGATGTTATGAAGGATTAAATAAAAATTCCTGAACCAGTAAAATATGGAGGTATGAAATGAGACACTTAATGAGTCCGCTGGATCTGTCTGTTGATGAGTTAAATACTCTTCTTGACCTGGCCAGCGATATTGAGAAACACCCTGATAAATACGCACATGTCTGTGACGACAAGAGACTTGCAACTTTATTCTATGAGCCAAGCACCCGTACCCGTCTCAGCTTTGAAGCTGCTATGATGAACCTTGGCGGTAAAGTTCTTGGTTTTTCATCAGCTGATTCCAGTTCCGCTTCAAAGGGTGAAAGTGTTGCCGATACAATCCGCGTTGTATCCTGTTACGCTGACATCTGTGCTATGCGCCACCCGAAAGAAGGTGCTCCGTTAGTAGCTTCTATGGCTTCTTCTATTCCTGTTATCAACGCCGGCGACGGTGGTCATCAACATCCTACCCAGACATTAACCGACTTACTTACCATCCGTTCCCTGAAAGGACGTCTGGACAATCTGACCATTGGTCTGTGCGGCGACCTGAAATTCGGACGTACAGTTCACTCCCTGATCGAAGCACTTGTACGTTACACAAATGTAAAATTCATTCTGATCTCACCGGAAGAGCTTCGCATCCCAAGCTATATCCGCGAGGATGTTCTGAAAAAGAACAATATCGAATTTCAGGAAGTAGAGAGACTGGAAGATGCCTTACCGGATCTTGATATCCTCTACATGACACGTGTACAGAAAGAACGTTTCTTCAACGAAGAAGACTATGTCCGCATGAAGGATTTCTACATTCTGGACAAACAGAAAATGGAACTTGCAAAAAAAGACATGTACATTCTTCATCCGCTTCCACGTGTAAATGAAATCTCAACAGAGGTGGATGCAGACCCGAGAGCAGCTTATTTCAAACAGGCACAGTACGGTGTATATGTACGTATGGCCCTGATTCTCACATTACTGGAGGTAAAATTACCATGTTAAATGTTGGAGCACTTCGCGAAGGTTATGTATTAGACCATATCAAAGCAGGCAAGGCCATGACTATCTATCATGATCTGAAGCTTGATAAACTTGACTGCACCGTTGCCATCATCAAGAACGCGCGCAGCAACAAAATGGGTAAGAAAGATATCATCAAGGTTGAATGCCCGGTTGAGAATCTTGATCTTGACATTCTCGGCTTTATCGATCATAACATTACTGTAAACGTAATCAAGGACGAGAAGATCGTTGCCAAAAAAGAACTGAAACTTCCGAATCAGGTTGTCAACGTGATCAAATGCAAGAATCCACGCTGCATCACTTCCATTGAACAGGGACTCGACCAGATCTTTGTTCTTGCAGATAAAGAGAAAGAAGTTTACAGATGTAAATACTGCGAAGAGAAATACACAGGTAAACGCAATAAATAATAAAACAAATATCAAAAAAACAGAACGGAAGAAATCCGTTCTGTTTTTTTGTACGCAATCAGACCGATAAGCCGGGTTATGTCATTGGGTAATCATCTGTCTAGGCCTTACGTTGCCATAAGGCTCAAGCGACCCACCTGAAAGCACGACGGGCAGCCGTATCGCTTTCTATTCGGTCTTGCTTCGAATGGAGTTTACATGTGCCCGGCCTGTTACCAGGACGGCGGTAGTCTCTTACACTGCCTTTCCACCCTTACCTCAGCAAGTGAGGCGGTTTATTTCTGTTGCACTGGTCTGGGAGTCACCTCCACCGGACGTTATCCGGCATCCTGCCCTGCGAAGCCCGGACTTTCCTCGTCTGTATGTCTTTCGACAATGCAGCCGCGACCATTCACCCTACTTGGTTCTTCATGGTTTTATTATATGGTAACGTTACCGGTTTTTCAACCCTTTTTTGATTTTACAGATTGCTTTTCCGGTCTTATACGATTTCGTTCCCAGTTTTTCAATAAATATTTTTTCTTTTCTTCTAATCCAAATCAAACAGCGTTGTTCCTAATATTTTCATAGATGTACTGCTCTGCGGTATGCTCTGGGCATTTTCACCCAGACCATAGCTGTCTCCATAATAGTCAAAGGTACTGACTGCATGGACTGCAATCCGCATATTACCATTGGTAATTGCCTCCTGTACTTTTGTATCCGTCAGGTTATGAACTGTGGCTTTATACACTTCCCCGCTCTTTAAGCCTCTCAGTCTTCCGGCAGAATCTGTCGTAACCGTATCTCCGTTTACTGCTTCTGTTGTGATATACACCTGATTTTCTGCTGCCTGTACCGGAATTGCAATACTGCTGCCATTCTTATCTACCATGGAATAATCCACACTGATTTCCTTATCCGATGTGACGAGATTCGAATCTGTTACGGTATAATAAAAACTTACTTCATTTTCCAGTGCCTTATTTCC
>ERZ825670.1630-NODE-1630-length-23734-cov-6.657334_pt1 | contig 23734 bp, 16 predicted proteins | sample MGYA00519929_ERZ825670 | MGnify/ENA primary metagenome ERZ825670 (study PRJEB31778, sample SAMEA3449207) | human gut metagenome | biome: human gut; feature: human-associated habitat; material: faeces | place: United Kingdom | collected 2010/2012 ...
CTGCGCCGGGCATCAGCCGCACGGTGCTGTCGTCGGCCGGGGCGGCGGGCTGGGCTGCTTCCACCCGCACGGTCTGGTCCACTGCGGGCTCCTGCGGAGCGGAAGGCACCGGCGCGCCGATGGTCCCGCCGTCTGCGGTCTCCGGCTCCTGCGCGGGGCTTTCCGGCACGCCGACCGGAACCGGGCGGATGGTGCCCTCGTCCGGAACATTTTTGGCCGGGGCGGGCGCAGGCTGCAGGTCTGCCGTCCCGCTGGTGCCGGGCACGGGCACGGCGTCGCCGCCGGGGTAGATCACCCGGGCTTCGCCCTCGGTGTAGAGGATGGCTTCCAGCGCCTGCCGCATCACGGCAGGGCTGTCGTAGCGCTGGGCCGGGTCCGGGGCGCAGGCCTTGAGCACGATCTCGGCCAGGCGGCCGTCGGCGTTGGCCGGGGGCGGCAGGGCTGCACCGGAAAGCCGCTGGGCCTGGGCGCGCTCCCGCTGGGCGGGGGACATGGGCTGCGGGTAGGGCGGGTAAAGCGGCATCCGGTTCGCGTTCAGCAGCTGGTACATCACAAGGCCCAGCGAGTAAATATCCACGTTGCTCGTGTATTTTTCGCCCTTGAACACCTCGGGGGCCATGTAGTTCACGGTGCCTGCGCGGGTGGAAGCACCGGTGGAGGCGCTGGCGATGCGGGCCACGCCGAAATCGCCCAGCTTGAAGTCCTCGGTCTCGGAGATGAAGATATTCGCGGGCTTGATGTCCCGGTGGATGATGTTGTAGCGCTGGCACACTTCCAGTGCGCGGCACAGGTCGATGCCCAGGCGGATGATCTCGCGCCGGGTGAAGCTCTTGTTCTGCTTCAGGTAGCCGGTGATGGGGGTGAGCAGCTCCATGCGGATGAGGATGTCCCAGCCGATGCCGTCCTCGTGGGCGTGGATGGCGTGGTCCTCATAGCTGACGATGTTGCTGTGGCCCTTGAGCTTGCTCATGAGGGCGATCTCGCGGTTGAGGTCCTTGACGTAATCCCGGAAGTAGGTGGACGCACCGTCCCGGTCCATGCCGTCCGAAAGGATCTCCTCCAGCTCGTCGGGCGAGGACGGGATGGTGATGGCCTTCAGCGCGCCGGTGAACACGGTGTCGAACTCGTCGCGGCGCTCGATCTCGAACACCTTGCCGTAGCTGCCTGCACCGATATAGCGTTTGATGTACCACGCGCCGAAAAACGGCTCGTAGCGCTTATAGTATTCGTTGTCCATGATGTTCCTCACTTTCACGCGGGCGATTCCCCGCTGTTGATGGCGGGCCGGGGGCTCACCGCGGCCATCCTTCGGCTTCGGGCTGTGGGGGCGGGCCGTCCTGCGCCTTGTCGGCGGCGGGGGCCAGCTTCCGGGCGGGCTGCAGCTTTTTGGGCGCAGTCAGCGGGGGTGCCGCCTTTGGCCCGGCGGCAGGGGATGCGCCTTCCGGGGTGCGCGGCTTTTCCTGCCAGCGCAGCAGAAGGACCGTCTCGCCGGGGTCCCTTTCCGGGGCAGGCGCGGGTCCTTCCGCCGTGGGCTCCTCGGGAGGCCGGGGCGGCAGCGGGGCAAGGGTTTTGGCCGGGGCGTGGAAGCCGTGGGCCTTTTTCGGGGCCGGCGTCTCGGCGGGGCGCGGTCCCTCCCGGGCCGGGGCAGGTGCCGCAGTCAGCGCTTCCAGCGCCTGCCGCATCTTGGCAGGGCTCGCATAGCGGGCCGCAGGGTCCCAGGCACAGGCCTTGAGCACCACCGCCGCAAGGGCCGGGTCTGCCTGAGCCGGGGGCGGCAGGGGCTCGCCGGAAAACCGCCGGGCGCGGGCGCGCTCCTGCTGGTCCGGCGTGATGTTCTGCGGCGGGGGCGGATAGAAGGGCATCCGGTTCATGTTCAGCAGCTGGTAGAGCACCAGCCCCAGCGAGTAGATGTCCACGCTGCTTGTGTAGCGCCTGCCCTGGAACACCTCCGGGGCCATGTAGTTCACGGTGCCCGCCCGGGTGGAGGCCGCCATGGACGCGCTGGCGATGCGGGCCACGCCGAAATCGCCCAGCTTGAAACTGCCCTCCTGGGAAAGGAAGATGTTGCCGGGCTTGATATCCCGGTGGATGATGTTGTTTTTCTGGCACACTTCCAGCGCACTGCACAGGTCGATGCCCAGGCGAAGGACCTCGGCCCGGGTGAAGATCTTCTGCCGGCGCAGGTCGTCGTTGATGGGCCGGAGCAGCTCCATGCGGATGAGGATGTCCCACCCGCGGCCGTCTGGGTGGGGGTAGGCCCGGTGGTCCTCATAGCTGACGATGGTGCTGTGGCCCTTGAGCCGCTGCATCAGGGCGATCTCCTTTTTGATGTCATCGACATATTTCTGGAAGTAGTCGGACACGCCTTCCTCGTCCATGCCGCTGGCCAGGATCGCGTCCAGCTCATCCTGCGAGGAAGGGATGGTCAGCGCCTTCATGGCGCTGGTGCTCACGGTGCCCAGGGCGTCGCGGCGCTCGATCTCGAACACCTTGCCGTAGCTGCCCGCGCCGATGAACCGCCCCAGCCTCCACTCGCCGAAAAACGGCTCATAGCGCCGGTAATATTCCTTCTCCATGGTGTCTCCTCGTCTTGAAAATAAACGGCCCGCCTTATCCCACGCGGACAAAAAGCAGGCCGTTTGCGCTCAGGCCGATGCGGGATCAGCTGAACATATCAATAATATCCTTCGTCAGCTGCACAACGTTCCAGATATCGTCTGCCGTCCAGGAGCCGCTGTCGTCACCGGAATCGGACGACGCAGAGCTGCTGGCCGGGGGCGTGCTGGCTGCCGGGGCCGAGCTGCCGCCGCCGGAAGAACCGCTGCCCGAGCTGGAGCCGCGGCCGCCCGAGCCGCTGCCCGAGCCGGAGGAAGACGATGCCGCCGGGACGGGGTCCGGCTCCGGCAGGATCTCCATGGCCTGCTCCTCCTGATAGGCGATCTTGCCCACAGCCACGCCGTGGCCGTCCGGGGAAGCGTCGTACCAGTAGACGTTGTCGAACTGGACAAAGGCGTACTGGCTGTCGCTGATCTGGCGCACCGTGGTGCGGCTGCCGTTGGCGGCGGTGTAGGTGCCAGACTGGCTGCCGGTGCTGTTGGTGGCCTTGAAGGTCATGGTGCCGTTCTCATAGCCGTCGGCATAGGTGCCGGTGAACTCCAGCGTGGTGCCGTCAGCGGCAGTCTTGCGGTAAGTGCCGGTGCCGTTGGGCAGGTCGTTGGACCACTGGCCGTTGTAGACGCTGTAATTGCCCGCGAACAGCTGGATGCCTTCGCCGGAGCGCTTGCCGTCCACCACCTGGCCGTAGTACAGGCCGGTGGTGTCCACCAGAACTTCCTTGGCGCCTGCGGGCAGGCTGGACTTGATGGCATCCCACTCGGTGCCGCTGCCCATCAGCCAGCCGTTGACATAGGACAGCACCGCGCCGCCCAGAGAATCGGCATTCGTGAACTGCTGCAGCACCACCTTCAGGGTGTTGTAATCGCCGCTTTCAAACCAGCCGATGACGCTGTTGTAGAGGTCCACCGTCTCCTTCTGCTCTTTCAGATAGGCGGCGGTATCCTCAATGGGCTTGCCGCCCACTGTCAGAGTGGCAAGGGCCGGGAGGGTGCTCAGCACCTGCACCTGGCACTGGTCCACGCTGAGGGTGGTCAGGCCCGTCAGGGCGGTGAGGGGGCTGTAATCCACGATCTGGTTGCCGGAAACATCCAGCTCCTGCAGGCCGGTCAGGCCCTGCAGGAAGGAAAGATCGGTGAGCTGGTTGTTTGCAAGGTTCAGCTTGCGCAGGCCATGCAGGCCGTCCAGGCCGTTGCACTGCTCACTGGTGAGCTGGCAGTTGGTCAGCGCCAGAGTGTCCAGCGCATCCAGGTTCGCCAGCTCGGACACGCCGTCCGGGAAGGTGACGCCGTCGGCGGAGAGCTGTTCCAGCTTTTGCAGGGCGGTGAGCTTCGTGAGCTTGTTCTCGTCCAGCGCGGTGCTGCCGCTGCCGGTGATGGTCAGGCTGGTGAGGTTCGGCAGGGAGCACAGGGCGGCCCAGTCTTCGTCCGCGGGGTCCTGCACGGCGAGCTCGGTGGTGTCCTCGATGCTGTAGGAAACACCGCCGATGCTCACATCCTTGCTGACGCTCAGCTTCTTCCAGACGAAGAAGCCGCCAACGGCCAGCAGTGCGGCCAGCACCACCAGCAGGACGATCAGCAGGATAGGGGACTTCTTTTTGCGGGCCGGGGCCTCTGCCACGGGCTCCGGCGGCATGGGCGGCACACCGCCGCCTGCCTCCGGGGCAAAGAAATCGGCTGCGGGGGCCGCCGGGGCGCTCACGCCGATGCTGTAGTCATCGTCCTGCGGCGGGAGGAAGGCCCGCACCGTCTCATCGCCTGCGGGCGCAGCGGGGCCGTTCGGGGCGTAAGCCGCCGTATCATACACAGGAGCGGCAGGCTCCACCGGGGTGAAGACCGTTGCGTCATCCGCAGGAGCGGCGGGCTCCACCGGGGTGAAGACGGTCGCGTCGTCCGCAGGGGCGGCAGGCGTCACCGGGACGAAGGTCGTTGCATCGTCCGCCGGGGCGGCAGGCTCCACCGGAGTGAAAACGGTCGCGTCCTCTGCAGGGGCAGCAGGCTCCACCGGGGTGAAAGTCGTTGCTTCGTTTGCGGGAGCGGCAGGCTCCACCGGGGCAGCGGGTTCCGGGCTGAGGGAAGCCGCCCGGTGGAAGGACTTTGCACCGCTCGTTGCCGGGCTGATGGTGGGGCCGTTGTCCTCCTCCAGCGTTTCATAGGGCTCCGGCGCAGCCGCCGGGGCTTCGACTTCCTCCGGGGCCTCTGCCGGGGCAGGGGCCGGTTCCGGCGCAGCGGAGTGCACCGACGGCGTGCTCCAGAAAGGAGCCGACGAGATGGTCTGGTCGTTGGGGTCGTCCTCCGGCAGGTCCGGCTGGGGGGCAGGGGCGGCTTCCGGGAATTTATGGCCGCAGACTTTGCAGAATTTCTGCTCGTCAAAGTCCGCTTTGGTCCCACATTCGGTACAGAATTTCATCGCAAGTTTTCCTCCGTGTTCAATTCATTCCGGTCAAAACGCAATGTTTACGGCCACAGCTGCACATCCGAGACGATGATCATGCCGCACTCCTGCGTGTGCACGACGATCTTCAGATATTCTGCGCCCGCAATGGAAGCGGTGACGGTGAGCTGGTCGGTCTTCTGGCCGATGACCGGCGAGGTCTGCACCAGCACATCGTCGGCATAGATCTGCACATAGCCGGTGCCTTCCGTGGCGGTGTCCTTATAGGGTACCAGGTTGAAGGTCATGGACGAATAATTGCCGTAAACACGGTACTCTGCCGAGTAGAGCTGCTCCGATCTCCAATAATCATCGCCCAGCACAACATAGTTCACGGCGTCGGAGTAATCGTTGCCGAAGGGGTCTTCCGGGGCGGTGGCGTTCCAGTCCCAGCCGCCGTTCAGCACGGACAGGGTGGACAGGGACACCGGCTGCGAGGAGGACACCTGGGTCATCTTTGCAGTCAGGGTGGCGTTGCCGGGCAGCTCCTTCAGGGCGTTGGTCAGCAGGGTGCGGGCCCCGGCGAAGTCCTTGGCGGCGATCTTCTCATCCGCCTGAGCGGCGACGGCGGAGGCGTAGTTCTGGGCATAGAGCGAGAGCTTGACGTTCAGCGAGGAATCGCTGCCCACCAGATCCATCGCGGTCTGGATGGTCTTGTAGGCGTTCAGGTAGTCGCTGGTCTTTTCATACTGTGCTGCCGTCTCGAGGGCTGCGCTCTTGTAGCTCTCGGTGTACTCGGCGGTCTTCTGCAGGAAGTCGGCGTCGCTGCCCAGCAGCTTCTGGGCTTCCTGCACCGTCTCCAGCGCGGACTTGTAGTCCCCGGCGGCGGCGTACTGGGCGGCCTGGTCCAGGGCGTCCTGCTTGTTCTTGGCCGCCAGCGCCTCGGTGTATTCGGTCTGCTTTGCGGTGAGGTCTGCGTCCTCGGGGTACTTGTTCAGGCCGCCGGAAAGGGTGCGCAGGGCGTTGGTGTAGTCGCCTGCGTCGGCGTAGGTGGCGGCATCCGCCAGGATGGACTCAATGTCCTGCTTGCGTGCGTTCTCGGCGTTGGCCTCGCTGATGGCACCGCCGATGAGCGGGATGCTCTCGCCGTTGTCCGTCAGCAGCGAGGGCACCACCACGGCCGCTGCCGCGATGAGCAGCACCAAAATCAGCAGCAGGATCCACTTGGCCTTGCCGCCCTTCTTTTTCTTCTTTTCTTTCTTGGCCTTTTTGCCCTTCTTGCCGGTCTCGGGGGCGGGTTCCGGCTGGGGCTGGGGCTGCGGGACCCGCATGGTAGGCTCCGACTGGGGCTGTGCCGCCGGGGCCGGGCCGGGCACGATGCGGGTGGTCTTTTCGTCCGCAGGCTGGGCCGCCGGGCGCGGCTGCGGCTGCGAAGAACGGGTGTTCACGCGGACCCGCGGTGCAGCGGCGGCTGCGGGCTGCGCAGCAGGCTGGGCCGGGCGCGCGGGCTGGGCACCGCTCTGCAGGTTCTGCAATGCGCGCTTCATGACCGCCGCCGAGCGGAAGCGGGCGTCCGGGTTGTGCGCGCAGGCGCACAGCACCAGGTTTGCCAGATCGCGGGAGGCGTTCACCGGGGCCGGCAGCGCATCACCGCGCAGGCGGCGGTTCAGCGCGTCGGTGCGGGCCTTCTGGTCCAGCATCAGCTGCTGGCTGGGCACGAAGGGCAGGCAGTCGTTGTTCAGCAGGCGGTACAGCACGATGCCCAGCGAGTAGATGTCCACCCGGCCGTCGTAGTTGGTGCCGCTGGCCACTTCCGGTGCCATGTAGTTATAGGTGCCCTTGATGGACTGGCCGCCCCGGGTGCCGGACAGCTTGCGCGCGATGCCGAAATCGCCCAGCTTGAAGAAGCCGAACTCGTTGATGAAGATGTTCTCGGGCTTGATGTCGCGGTGGATGATCTGCTTTTTCTCGCAGATCTCCAGCGCCGAGCAGATGTCGATGCCCAGACGGATGACCTCGGCCTCCGAGAGGGTGCGGGTGCCCTTCCAGTCGTTGAAGGGGGTGAGCAGCTCCATGCGGATGTAGATATCCCAGCCGATCTCGCCGGTGCGCTCCACCACCTTGTAGTCCTCGACGCTGACGATGTTCTGGATGCCCTTCAGGGTCTCCATGAGCTGGATCTCGTTGACGAAGTCATCCACGATGCCCTGCAGGTAGGTGCGGGTGCCGTCCTGGGTCATGCCGTCCGAGCGCAGGGATTCCATCTCCGAAGCGTCCTTCGGGATGGAGATCACCTTGATGGCGGCGCTGCTGGTCAGGTTGTGGTCACTGCGCACGGCCTTGTAGACCGAGCCGTAGGCACCGCTGCCGATCCGCTCCACGACCTTCCATTCGGGCCAGATCTTTTCAATTTCCTGGGTCATGTTTGGTTCCTCCTTCATTAAAACAGATTCCTGATCCGGTCCAGCAGCCCGGTCGCAGCGGGCCGCCCGATCTCGAGCACGATCAGGGTCACATTATCTTTTCCGCCGTTGTCCAGCGCGTTCTGCAGCAGGATCTGCGCCGCCTGCTCCGCCGGGAACTTTGCCAGGATGCGGGCGATGTCTTCGGGCGGGACCATGTCGGTCAGGCCGTCGGAGCACAGCAGATATTTGTCCTGGTCCGCATAGGGCAGCTCGGCGTAATACGGGCAGATGGTCAGCTCCTCCGGCGGGATGCCCAGATACTGGGACAGGGGCGCTTTCTCGCCGTAGGGCGCGATGGAAAGGTGATCTTCCGAGATCTGGTACAGGCTGCCTGCACTGAGACGGAAGATCTTGCTGTCGCCGATGTTGCACGCGCTCACGCCGTTTGCCGTCAGCAGCAGCATGGCGGCGGTGGTGCCGCAGGTGCCCAGGCCGTTCTCCTCGATAAAATGGCAGATGTCCAGGTTCGCGTTCTGGCACACCGCCTCCAGCGTCTGGCGGGGCGTGCCGCTGCGCAGGGTGCTGAAGGCTGCCTTTGCCGCAAGGTAGGAAGCCATCTCACCCCGTTCCTCGCCGCCCATGCCGTCGAACACGCCGAACAGGGAGGTCTGCGCCGAGGTGACGCTGCCAGTGATGGGCGCGCGGCCCCGGCCGGGCTGATCCGGCTTTGCATAGATGCCGCCGCACAGGAAGTTGTCCTGGTTCATGCGCCGGCGCCTGCCGATGTGGCTCATGCAGGCATAGGAGATCTGATAATCCATGAAATTCCTCCTGCCGATGTTTCGGTTATTTGATCTGCGCCACGACCAGCGAATAGTTATCCGGTGCGCCGTGGGAGCAGACGATGGCGCTGATGCGGTCCAGCACCGGCTTGAGGTCGTCGGTGCGGAAAGCCTCGGCCAGCTCTGCCTGCAGCGAGACCGGCGGGCAGCAGCGGTAAACGCCGTCGCTGCACAGCGCGAACAGGGTGCGGCGCTCGGCCGTGCCGGTCTGCACGGTGTAGTGCGCCGTGTACTGGGAGCCGATGCAGTTGGTCAGCTTGCCTTCCAGCGCCGCGTCCTCGGGGCCTTTGGCGTGGTAGACGTCGTCGGTGCTCATCTGGCAGAACTCGGTGCGCAGCAGCCCCCGCCGCAGCCGGTAGCAGCGGCTGTCGCCCGCCGTCAGCAGCAGGTACTGCCCGCCGTTCAGCCACAGCAGCACGATGGTGGACCCGCAGTATTCGTCCTCCGGGATCTCGCGGTTGAGCTGGGATGCGCAGCCGTCCAGCAATTCTTTGAAGTGCTCGGCCAGCTCCTGCAGCGGCATCCGGCGCGCGGCCTCGTGGCAGCCGTCCCACCAGTCGGTCAGCGACTGGGCGATGAGGCCGCTGGCCTTTTCTCCGGCGTAGTGGCCGCCCATGCCGTCCGCGATGTAGCACAGGCAGGTGTCGCCGTCTGCCAGCATCCCGGCGCGGTCCTGGTTGACCTTGCGCTTCAGGCCGGTCTTGCACAATACTCCACCCTGCAGCATGGTCAGACGATCACCACCTTCATTTTCTCGTTGCCCATGGTCAGCACGCAGCCGTCCGGCAGCGGGGAAGCCGTGCCCACCGGGTGGCCGTTGACGCAGGTGGGGTTGGTGGCGCTGCGGTTGGTAATGCACACACGGCCGTTCTGCACAAAGATGTCACACTGGCTGTGGGAGACCGAGGGGCGGCTCAGCACCAGGCGGCAGCCGGCGCTGCGGCCGATGGTCACGATGCCGTCCAGCGGCACTTCGTAGGTGTTGGCCGCGTTGTTCAGGTCGGTCAGGCGCAGCACCGGGGTGCGGGCCCCGGCCGCCGCAGTCTCGCCGAAGGGAGTGCTGCGGCCGAACATGCGCACCGTGGCGTCGCCGGGGTCCACGGGCTGGGGCGGCGGCACCGGCTGGGGCTTTGGCCGCACCGGGGCCGGGGCAGGGCGCTTTTCAGCGTTCCAGGTCTTCTGCACGCCGGGGGTGTCATCGTCCACCGTGACCACCACGGTGGAGCACGACCTCACCGGCGCTTCCGGGTCCGGCGATCGCACGCTGGAGGGTACGGTCATAACCGCGGGTCCTTGGGGGCGTCCTTCTTTTTGGCGTCGGCCTTCTTTTTGCGGCCCAGCACCACGAAGACCACCACCAGCACGATCACCACCGCAGCGCCCGCACCGGCCAGCAGGAGGAGCATCCTCGTCTGGTTGGAGTTGTCCTGCACCGGCTCCGCGGCCGACGAGGCCGGGGCGCTGCTGACCGACGAAGCCGGTTCCGAGGCCGCCACGAAGGGCATCTTCAGCTGGGTGCTGTAGGCGGTGCCGCCGCAGGTGACCTGAATGGCCCGGGTGGAGCCGTCACACACCTCGTCCGGCAGCTTCGCGGTGACCCGCTGGGCACCGTTGTACTCACAGATGCCCTTTGCGATGGCAAAGGTGTCGTTGGTCTCGGCCAGATACCAGGACTGGCCTCGGTTCACGCGGGAGAGCGCGAACAGGTTTTCCAGCTTTGTTTTGCGCTCAGCCGTGTCGTTGGGGCCGCAGCCCACCGTGTAGATGGGGTAGCCGCAGCTGCGCAGCAGGTTTTCCAGCTCAGTGCGGGTGTAGCCGATCTGCTTGTCGTCCACGCCGTCCGAGATGATGACCACCCGGCACAGCTGGGTGGGGTCGGCATCATACAGCTTCTGCACCGCCTCATAGACGCGGTCGGTCAGCTGGGTGTTCTGGTTTTCATATGTAATGCCGTCAATGGCACTGCCCAGCGAGAGATAATCGCTTTCGGCAGAGCAGAGATAGCGGATATCATCGGAAATGGTGGCAATGGTATACAGTTCGCCCTGCATCCGGTTGCCCACCAGGTTGTCCAGAATTTTGGAGATGGTCTCCCGGCTCTCCTTCGGGATGGAGAGGGAGTTATCCAGTAAGATCAGCGTGTGGATGGGGTGCTCCAGCTCCGAGATGGCCTTGGACTGGACGCCGGTGCACTTCACGCTGCCCACAAGGCATTCGGTCACATCACCGGACTGCGGCAGATACAGCACCGCGCTCTGCTCGGTCTGCGCCGCCCACAGCACCGGCTGATCGCCCGCTGCAAAACTGCACAGCCCGCACCCCGCCAGCCACAGCAGGGTCAAAAGGAATACCGCCGTTCGTTTCAGTGTCCGCATGGTTTCGCGTACCTTCCTTATCCTCAAATCGTTCTGATAAAAAAGCGGCCCGCCTGCAAATGGTATTGCGGCGAGCCGCCCAACACTCACGTCATGTAAACAGCTGGGTCGCATCGTGCCTGAGCTGGGCCATATCATCCTTCATTTCCTGCTGCAGCTTTGCATATTCGGCCAGTGCGTCGTCGGTCGCAGTGATCAGTTGCGACAGATTCCGCTCCATGCGGTCCAGGCGCTGCTGAATCCGGATCAGCTCCTTCTGGTGCATGGTGTCGATCTTTTTGCTCTGCCGGACAAGCTCGGAAAAGCGCCGGACATGGCGCAGCTGTTCGCGCACGTTTTCATTGCGCTGTTCCAGCCGCTCGGGGTTTAGATAAAATTCCATCAGGACTGGAACAGACTCTGCACTTTCTTGCGGGCGTCTTCCAGCTTCTGCTTGGTCTCGCTTGCAATGTTGTTTGCGCTCTCGTCTGCTTCCTTGAAGGCCTTCATGTTTTCTTCCACGGCCTTGTAAGCGGTCTTGACGTTCTCAATGTTCTGGCCGATGACCTCATAGGCTTCGTCTCGTGCATCGCCATCCCAGAACTGGGGGATCTCGCTGCGGCGCTGGTCATACTCGCTGCGAGCCGATTCCAGTTCCTTCATTTTGGACTCCAGCTGGGTGACAGCGGTGGAGTATGCACTGGATTTGAAGTTCAGTTTGATGCTTTCAAAATTTGTTGCCATAATAATGTGCTCCTTTCGCTTTTAAGCCACACCATATCAGGATCAGACAAATACTGCCACGATCTTCGCCACAGTCGAAATAACACCGATGACCTTTTGTGCAAACTGGACCGCTTTTCCGATTTGTTCAGCAATTGTTGTTACAACATTTACGAACTGCTCAACCATCTGGCCGAACTTCTGCACATAGCCGGCTGCTGCCTTCACAAGCTTTTCGCCGATGCTGCCGCCCTCGTCGGAGTTGCCCAGATCCTCGACGATCTGAGCGACCTCGCTCATGATCTGCTGGACCTTGTTGTTGATCTGCTCCACTGCGTCACACCACTGGCCGCCGCGCTGGCTATCAATGTTCATTGCTGTAGTTGCTGCCATAGTACAATACCTCCAATTAAATGTGTTTTCGATCAGACATCAAAAATGATGCGCAGATCTTTTTGTATTCCATCAAGCTGCTGCAGAAGGAGATCTGTATTTTTTCTGTACGCGTCCAGCAGTTCTCCACCCACACAGCCTGATAGTTCGTCTTTGTCCTGCTCCAACAGCTGATACAGGGTATTCAGTTCGCTCACACAGCCTTCGTAGAGCTCGTCGATGTAATAATCCATGGGTCCTCACTGTTTCAGAACAGGATCAGATGGTCGCCCATCTGTACACCGCTGTCTTCCAGCGATACTTCTGTGGGCAAGACCTTCCGGTCTTCGCGCCGGCACAGCAGTTCTGCGCCGGAAGGGATGTAGGCCCCGCCCGTCAGCTCTGCCAGCACCTGATACAGCAGTTCGCGCATCAGGCCCGGCGTGATGGTCTTGGGGGCCGTAAAATCGAATATTTGTTCCACCGAAGGGACTTCGATGGTCAGCAAAAGCTTATCCATGCCGTTCTCCGCCTTACAGGTCCAGCGTGAAAATGTTCAGATCGTCCGGGTTTTCTTCCTCGTGGGTGCCGCAGGGCATCGTGATGCAGTAGTCTTCGCCGTTGTAGGTCATGATGCAGCTGCACTGGGTCTTGCCGGGGATGCCGTACTGGTACTCCTCCCAGCGGGCGAAACATTTTTCCTCCGGCTCCTCGTTGAAGCGCAGGATGTGCTGCTGGGGGTTGAACTGCTCCAGCAGGGAATCATCCCGCTGCTGCCCGCACTGGGAAAAGCCTTCCTTAAAGCAGCCGGTATAATACAGGTTGTAGCCGCGGCCTCGCTGCAGGTTAGCGTAGTCCGTCATTTCTTCCTGCTTGCCGCCTGCCGCAAACAATGCACCCAGCGATGCTTTGTCCTCCGCTGTGAATATGGTCTCCAGCTCCTCAAAAGCTTCGAACCAGACCATCAGCGGCTTCGTTTTGCTGCGGATGAAGTCAAAGGCCTTCAATGCAGAAGTCGGATCGGCCGCATCCAGATCATGCTCCTTGCAGTATTTACGCTTCAGGTCCGCGCGTTTCTGCATTTCTTTTGTCAGTTTATCGACCAGACGCTTGCCGTCCTCTGCCGCAGCTTCCAGCAGGATCATGTCGGTGCGCTTCTGGTAGGCCTGCAGCAGGGGCGAGCCCTCCCCGAACAGGCTGTTCTTCTTTTTCTTGAAGACCATCACCTGCATCCCCTCGCGGGCATAGGCTTCCAGAAGGTTTGCGTAGACCTTTTCCCGGGTCTCCGGCTCCTTCACCACCACCGAGAGGGAGAACATCTGCCGCAGCGGCAGGGCGATGGGGTTATCGCTCTGGTCGTCGTAGCCCAGCGGAATGCGGCCAGCCGGGAACTTCTCGCAGAACGTGGGATATTCCTCGCGGCCAAAGGTGATGCCGCGCAGCTTCTTGGCGCGCCACTCTGCGATCCGGACGCACTGCTGATACCGTCCCAGCTGCTTTTTGAGGTAATCCTTGTGGATCTTCATCGCATCTTCTTCGGGGAAGCGCTCGCAGACCTCTGCATACTGCTCGGTGCACATCTGCAGCAGCTGCTGCATCAGCTTTTTCTCCTGGGTCAGGTGTTCCAGCTCCAGCTGATAGCCCTCGGTCTGGACACTCTTTCTGTCAGCCATGGTCAATTCTCCTTGCTTTCTCAAATGATCGGCACTTCATCCGGGTCGGGTTCCACATGCACCAGCTCGCCGCAGGGCAGCGAGAGCCCGGCCAGCCTGCCCTGATAATACATCACGCAGTGGTTGTAGTGCTCATCCGGCTCGTTGATCGCCAGGTAATCCCGCGGCAGCGGAACGGCGCCGCATTTGTCCAGCTGGCCGCCGAACATCAGGGTGAACTTCTGGGGGTTGAAGCAGTCCGCCATCGGCGTCTGGGCCGCCGTCAGCGTATATTCGCCGGGGCCGAAGCAGGCCGTATAGTAGATGTTGTAGCCATAGCCGTTGTTCTTCTTGCTGGTCGTGTTCGGGTCCTGCGCACGGAACAGCTCGGCAAACATCACCGCCTGGCCGTCGTACAGCGACTTTGCAAACTCGTAGTAGTTTTCAAAGATCACCATCAGCGGCGTGCTGTGGGCGTGGATATACTCAAAGGCACGCACCGTGTTCTGCGGGTCGCCACGGGTCAGGCCGTTCTGCTGCACGAACTCGTTGCGCAGCTGCATGCGCTCACCCATGATCGCCATCAGGCGCTCGAACAGCTCCTGCAGGCCGGTCTCCTTATCCTGCTCGAACAGGGTGACCTTGGTCTGCGCCTGCAGCTGCTGCAGCAGGTCCGAACCGTCCGCATAGATGCTGTTGAAGTTGCGGCGCACAATGAACAGCTCCATGTGCTCGCGGCAGTACGCCTGCAGCAGGGTGCTCACGATGTGCTCGGCACCGGCCGGGTTGCCGTTGTAGACCGTCAGCGAGAAGGTCTGGCGCAGCGGCAGCGCCACCGGCTTTGCATCCGAGAGGTTGTAGCCCAGCGGGATGCGCATGGGCGCAAACTTTTCGCAGAATTCTGCGTAGCTCTGGCCTTCTTCCACCATCGGCAGACGCATGGCCGGGGGGTATGCTGCATCGCGGGCCGCGATCTCGTCCAGCGCGGCGCGCAGCTGCTGTGCGGCGGCCTGCTGGTCCTCGCTGTCCGAAAGGATCGCGCCCTGGAACTCCAGCGGCTGCTCCTCCCAGATGCACAGGCCGCGGCCCGGCAGGCAGGGCGGCAGATATTCGGTCTTGCAGCCCAGAATGTCGAAGTAGCCGTACTTGTCCTTCTGGTTCATGCCGATGTGCTCGCTGGCTTCCTGCCGCACACGCATACTGAACTCGTTGTAATGGCCGCCTGCCAGCACGAATTTGATGCCGTAGGGCGCGCCGTCACGCATGAAATCGTGGATGGTGCTGTAGTAGAAGTTGCCCTTCTTGATGCTGGTAAAGTTGACCACGCCGTCGATCACCACCACCCACAGGGGCAGTTTTTCCACCCGGCAGTAAGCCTCATAGCTGTTCACCTCGGCCTGCGCGAACAGCTTCTGGCGGCGCTTGGTCTCGTCGGTGATCATCTCGAACAGGCGGTCGATGGACGGCTCGTCCTCGTCGGTCAGCACGATGCCGCAGTGCGGGATGCGGCGGAACTGGGTCAGCAGCTTGCTGGAGAAATCCAGAATGTAGAAGTTGACCTGCTCGGGCGTATAGCGCTGGGCCAGGTTCAGCAGCATGGTCTGGATCATGGCCGTCTTGCCGCAGCCGCTTTCGCCCACCAGCAGCAGGTTGTGGGTGCTCTGCAGGTCCAGCTCCATCGGGTACTGTTCCTGCTTGCCCGGGTCGTCGATCATGCCCACGAGGGCCGAGATCTTTTCCGGCGTCTTGCCGGGGAAGCGCTCCTGCAGCTGCGCCAGCGTCAGCATGGTGGGCAGCGGGGGCGGCAGCAGGGTGCGCGGGATGATGTGTTCGCGCTTTGCCATCTCGGACAGGTACTGCACCACCGCCACGATCTGCTTGGACTCGGCCTTTTTCTTTTTCTTGATGGGCTTTGCCACCAGCAGAGTCTGGGCCGTGTCGTCGATGACCTGCACCGATTCGTCCTTCTGCTGGACCACTTCGTCCTGCGGGATGTATTCGGCGCCGCACCATGCGGACTGGCCCATGGCGAAGTATTCGTTGTAGCCCACCTGCAGGTAGAACCGGCCGGTGTCCTTCAGGCTGGCGGCGTCCGGGCGCTTGAGCATGTCCTGGCTGTCGCCGGTGTCCTGCACGCGCAGGCAGACGCGGAACTTGGTGTTGCTCCAGATCTGGTCGTTGACCACGCCGGAGGGCTTCTGGGTGGCCAGGATCAGGTGGACGCCCAGGCTTCGGCCGATGCGGGCGGTACTGATCAGCTTGTCCATGAACTCCGGCTGCTGGCTTTTCAGCTCGGCAAACTCGTCCGAGATGATGAACAGGTGCGGCAGGGGTTCCTCCACCCGGTGGGCGCGGTACAGGCGCTGATAATCGTAGATGTCCAGCGTGCCTTCGTTGCAGCGGCTTTTCGCCTCATTGAAGATGCGCTGGCGGCGTTTCAGCTCGCTCTCGATGGAGATCATCGAGCGGGAGATGGCAGCACCGTCCAGGTTGGTGATGGTGCCCACCAGATGCGGCAGATGGATGCCGCGGGCCTTATCCTCAAAGGCACCGGCCAGGCCGCCGCCCTTGTAGTCGATGAGCAGGAAGGCCACCTCGTCGGGGCTGAAGTTGACCGCCATGGACAGGATGTAGGTGATGATGAACTCCGACTTGCCGGAGCCGGTCATGCCGGCCACCAGGCCGTGGGGGCCCTGACGCTTTTCGTGCAGGTCCAGCATGAACAGTTCGCCGTCGGTGCCCACGCCTACCGGCGCAGCCAGGCTGCGGGTGGGGTCGCTGTCGGCCCAGCGCTTGAGCAGGTTCAGGTGTTCCACCTTGCCCACGCCGAACATCTCCAGGAAGGTGAAGGTCTTGGGCAGGCTGTAGCTGCCTGCGATGGTCATCAGGCTGGTGTTGGCCAGCTTTTTCATGCTGGCAAGGTAGCGGTCCTCGCCGTAGCGGTCCAGCGCGAACTCCTGGGGCGGCTGGTCCGGGTGCAGCAGGTCGTAGGCCTGATGGGTGCCGGTGGAGCTCATGCGGAAGATGCGGGTGCTCTCCTTGGGCTGCTGCTCAAAGGCGGCCACCACCGAAAGGCCCACGTTGTGGTCTTCGGCCAGCACATCCTTCAGCACTTCCAGGTTATCGTAAAGGGATTTGCTCAGCGCAAACACCACATAGTGCGGGTGGGTGCGGCGGTATTTCGCCACATCTGCCTTTGCGCCGAAGGCCCCCTCCATCTCCCGGCGCAGGTATTCGCCGATGGCGCTGGCGCCGGGCTGGCTGGTGGCCAGGAAGCGGATGGTGCGCTCGTTGTTCCACACATGGGGCAGGTAGCGCACCTCGTTCAGGGCGGGCAGTTCTTCCTTTTCCAGCAGGAAGATGCACTTCACCTCGTCGTAGCTGTGGGTCATCATGAGCTGGGCCGCCAGGCTGCGCACAAAGGCCAGCACATAGGGCCGGTCGCCCACCACGCCGCAGACGTAGTCCTCCAGCAGGGAGGTCATCACCGGGGCCTTGGGGATGACGTAGGTCTGCTGCACCAGCGCATACATCTGCGCTTCCAGCGTGTCCTGCTCCATCTCAAAGCGCTCCTGCGGGTACTCCAGCGCGGCGCGCATGGGCACCGTGCCGGAGCCGATGCGCAAAGTGAGGAAGTCGTCGTCGGTGTTGCGGCGCTCCCACAGGCGGGAGACCATGCTCTCAAAGTAGCCCAGCACGCTGGACATGTTCGGGTAGTTGGCGTTCAGCACGTCGTATTCGTGCTTGCACTCTTTTTCGATCTCCTGCTTTTTGGCTTCCAGATATTCGCCGTATTTTTCCAGACGGCGGGCCTCATATTCCTTGCGCTCCTTTTCGGTGTAGCGCTGGGTCAGGAAGGGGAAGACCAGCGAGGTGAGGGCCATGCTGTAGCTGCCCATCATGATGGAGCGGCCGCCCATGACGGCCGACGAACCCATGCGCAGCACCAGCGGCATCTTGTCCGAGTTCATGGGCATAGGCGGCGCATCCACTGCGATGGCCGGCCACTCCATGGAATAACGACTGCGGGGGCCGCGGTTGTACAGCCCGCCGCGGCGGGCACCGGTGGCAACGCCCACGTCACCGCGGGGCGGGTCCAGCACCGGCAGCACCGACGGACTGACGTACATTTTGGTATCACCGGAGCAGATGGACAGAAAGTCCGTGCCGACGATGACGCGGGGGCCCATCAGGTAGACCACATCGCCCAGCTTCAGCGCGGCGGTGCCCCTCACGCGGCAGTGGTTGACGTAAACGCCGTTGGCGCTCTCCAGGTCCTGCACCTCCCAGCCGCGCTCGGTGAGACGGAAGATGGCATGGTGGTGGCTGACGAAGCCGTTGGAGCTGACGATATCGTTGGTGTTGTCGCGGCCAAAGCGGATGGGCACATTGTAGCGTGCACGGTAGTTGCGGAACACGCTGGACGCCTTGGTGATGGTCTCGGCATACAGGATATACTGGCGGCCCGCATTGCGCAGGAAGTACATCTGCCGCAGTGCCAGCGGCGTCTGGCGGCAGTCCACCGACTGCGCGCCCACAAAGCAGGTGGCCGCGTCGCAGCACAGATACCACTGGCCGCCCAGCGCTTCGATGGAAAGGAAGCCGCTGCCCGCCTGGGAAAAACGATATTTGCCTTCTGCCACCCGGGGCAGCAGCAGCGCGTCGATGTGGCCGTTCTCGCCGATGAGGTTCACGCGCATGCCGAGGTATGCGGCGTCCTGCCCGGCGTTTGCGGTCAGAGGTTTCGGTCTATCCATTCCATCCTCCCGTGATGTGGGGTATGCTCTTTATAAGTCGTTGGCTCAGTCCAGCTTTGCGCCGCAGTTGATGCAGAAGGTCGCATCCGCCGGGATGGGCTCACCGCAGCTGGGGCAGACCGAGGTCTGCGGGGCTGCCGGCTGGGCAGGCTGCTGGACCGGCTGCTGCACGGGCTGGGTGGGCTGCTGGAACGAGGGTGCCGGGGCAAATGCCGCCGACTGTGCCGGAGCTGCCGGGGCGGGAGCGGGAGCCGGGGTGGGAGCCGCGGGCTGCTCCACCCGTGTGCCGCAACTGGTGCAGAAGGCTGCACCCGGGGCCAGCGGCGCGCCGCAGTTCTGGCAGAAAGCCTGTGCGGCGGGCTGGGCAGGCTCTGCCTGGACCAGCCGTGCACCGCAGCCGGAACAGAAGGCCATGCCCGGGCGGATCTTTGCGCCGCAGTTGGGGCAGCGGCTGGCTGCGTTGATGGTCTGGATCTGCATCCGGCAGTTCTCGATCTTATCGTGCAGGGCATTCACCTGCTCGATGAGATCGGCTGCCTCGGGCAGGGGGTGTGCGCTGTAGGCGCAGTACACCTCATAGCCGATCTGATTGTAGAGCTGGTTGATGCGGCTTTCTGCATCCGAGATCTCGCCGTTCAGCCGGGTGATCTCCGAAAACTCTTTGGCACTCTTGGCCGCGCTCTGGCTCGCCTGGGTGACCCGGTTCTTCATTTCATCGAAAAATGCCATGGTTGCGTCTCCTTTTCGCTGAATCTTAATAGCCGTACCAGCCCAGATCAATGGTGGTCCCGGCCAGCGTATCTCTGCACCACATCTGGTCCACATCGGTGAGCAGGCGGGTCTTCTCCTTGCCGTCGTAGCTGTACAGATCGTTGTCCGAGATGTACAGCGTGGTGTTCTTATCCACGCGGCGGACCCAGCTCACGCCGTCCGCGATCACGGTGCGGGTGCCGTCCTTGGCGATCAGTGCGATCTCCTTGTCGTCGTAGCTGTTATAACCGGTGTGCACCAGCAACTGGCCGTCCTCGTACACCGTTGCGTAATCGGCTGCGATGTCCTGCGCCGCGCGGGTGGACTTGCCGTTCGCGTAGGTGTACAGGTCCACATAAGAGGTGCCGTTGCTGTCGTACTTGTTCGCAACGTAGTACAGCACACCGTCTTCCACGCTGCAGATGGAAGCGTCATCCGACACGATCTCCAGGCTGCCGATGACATTGCCGCTGACCTTGGCAGCGTACAGGGTACCCTCGTCGCTGTCCTCAACCAGGACGTAATCGCCCACCATGGCGGCATCGTCCAGTTCGGCAATGGCCTCAAGGAAGGTCTTGGACATGTTCACGGTCTTGCCCGTATCCATGTTATACACATGCACATTGGCCGGTTCCATGATATCTTCCAGATAGTCGCTGCCGTCGCTGTTCACCACATCGTCCACGGTCACGGTGCCGGTGAGGGCGTCTGCGCCGTAGTAGAAGATCGTGTTCTGGTAGTTCACGGCCGCCAGCAGGTTCTCTGCGATCACGGTCGTGGTGCCGTCCTTGTAGTTGAAGCTGTAGAGGTTATAGACCGGGGTTTCTTCCTTCATGGACTGGACCAGCTCATAGCGGCTCTGGGCAGCATAGTAGGCATCGTAATCGGTGGTACTGCCAGCCTGCTCGCAGCCCACGCACAGCTCATGCCATGCGGTGTCGCCGTACTCGCCGTAAGCCTGCGCAATGGTGACGAGGTCTGCCTTGACGGCGTCGGTCAGCGGGAAGTAGCCGTCGCCGTCCTCCTGAGAGGAATACTTGTCCACGAAGGACTTGCAGGCCAGCGCCACAGCAGAATCGGAAGAATACTGCATGTCGTCGATGGAAGCGTACTCGCCAAAGAAGCGCACCGAGGTCGAGCAGGAAGCAACGATCTGGTCATAGTCGCTCTCGTTGTCGTACTGGCCGAAGTAATAGTGCCAGTAGTAGGGGACAGAGTAATCGTCCTCGCTGGGCTCCTTGGTGTAGTTGTCGGCATCGGACAGCACCGAAGCCAGCGAATAGGTCTCGCCCGAAGCGCCCAGATAATACAGTGCGTCGTCGCCGTAGGTCACGGTCTCGTAGTCATCCACCAGCTTTTCGGTGTTGCCTGCGGTATCCACGCTGTAGAGAATGCTCTCATCATCGTCGTTTTTCTTGTAGTACAGGATGTGGTCCAGGTTCTGGGTGGACACCAGCGAGTACACGCTGCTCACCAGCTTGGTGGACTCATCCGGCTTCTTCAGGTCCACGAAGTAGAGGGTAAAGTCGCCGTTGTCGTCGGCGGTATAGTACATCACGCGGTTCTTCTCGGTGTCCACACGGAAGGAGTAGACATCCTTGCCCAGGGTGGTGGGCTGGTTGCCGTCGTAATAGTACAGCTTATCGTCGGAGTTCTTGTACACGACACCATTGTTCAGCACCGAGAAGTCCAGGTTCACGTTCGTTGCAATGGTGGTGATGTACTTGTCGTTCTTGTCCGAGCCGTCCTTCAGCTTGCCATACTCGGCACGGTTCAGGGTGCCGTAGCTGCCGTCCAGCTTAGAGATATAGTAGAAATACTTGCCGTCCGGGCTGAATGCGGTGCTCAGGCTCTCGTAATCGCTCTCGTCGGTCTTGGCCGAAGCGATCTCCACCGTGTCGGTCTTGCTCAGGCTGGGCAGCAGCTCATACTTGCCGTCCTGCAGTGCGACATAGGCGTTCTTGCTGGAGCCGCCCAGGTTGGGCAGCACGAAGAACACCACTGCCAGCACAGCCAGCACTACGGCCACGATGGCCACGATCAGCAGCGGCAGCTTGGACTTTTTGGCCGCAGCGGCACCCTGATCGGGCTGCACCGCGACCTCCTCCGGGGCCTGCACGACCGGGGCAGTGGGCTTGCGCGCCACGATGGTCTGGGTGGGCTCTGTCAGGCGTGCGCCGCAGCTACCACAGAATTTTGCTCCATCCGGGAGCTGCGCTCCACACTTGGGACAATTCATAATCTATTCCTCCATATTCTCGCAGGGCCGGGTGCTCTGCTCGTTTATTGAACGCGTTCGCCGTTCCGGCGATGCGATCCGGACTGAAAAAACGGGGGGCGTTGCGGGAACAAAAAAGCAGTGTCAGAACGCACCGGAACACGCCCTGCCGCGGCGCTCCCCATGGGGAACCGCTGCAAAACGTGCAACACCGGTCAGACCGTTTCTGACACTGCCATAAAAACTTTTTTTCGAAATCTGCCGCATTTTATAATACCCCTATTATAAAATAAGCTCAGCCATCCAAGCGGACAGCCGCCACCGGCGCTCCATGGCCGCAAAACCATGCACAACGAGCGCCGATGCGTTCCTCCCATCCCCGGCAGCGCACCCTGCGGCTGCTACCGGGAACCAGCTTTATTATAGCGCAATGCCAGGTGCGGGTCAAGAAAGATGTCGTTTTTGCGCGAAGGCGTCTGCCCGCCAAAACAGCCCGGAAAAAGCCCGGGCTGCTCCCGCTGCGCTGCCGGCGATCAGACGATGCGCGTGCCCTTCTGGTAGACGGCCTGAATGTTCAGTTCCTTGTCCGCCAGGATGACATTGCCGTAGCGCCCGGCGGCCAGAGAGCCGTAGTCGGCGTCCACACCGATGCTCTTGGCGGGGTTCTCGCTGGCGGCACGCACGGCGCTTTCCAGCGGCACGTTCATCTCCAGCACGGCGCGCTTCATGCAGTCGTACAGGCAGGTGTTGCTGCCCGCAATGGTGTCCGGGTGCTCGGTCAGGGTAGCGCGGGGTCCCTTGACCGTGATGGCCTGTCCGCCCAGACTGTACTGGCCGTCCGGCAGGCCGCAGGACATGGCACTGTCCGCGATCAGGCAGATGCGGTCGTCCCCGAAGGTGTTGAAGGTGAACCGCACCATGGCGGGGTGGATGTGCACGTTATCGGTGATGAGCTCCACCTCGGCATCGTGCTCCATGGCCGCAATGATGGGGCCGGGCGCACGGTGGGTGATGCCGGGCATGGCGTTGTACAGGTGGGTCATGTGGGTGGCACCGGCCTCAAAAGCCTTGACGGCGGTGTCGTAGTCGGTGCAGGTGTGGGCGATGGAGATGCGCACCTCGTTATGGCACTCCTTGATAAAGTCCAGATTGCCCGGCTCCTCCGGGGCAACGTCCACCAGCTTGATCAGACCGCCCGCACGCTTCTGCAGGCGGCGGAACATGGCGGCGTCTGCGCCCTGCACATACTCCGGATTCTGTGCGCCCACCTTTTTGGGGCTGATGAAGGGGCCTTCCATGTTGATGCCCACAAGGTCGGCACCCTTGCCGTTTTTATGGGCGGCAGCAGCGTCCATCACCTTGTTCAGGATCTCCTCGGGATAGGTCATGGTAGCGGGACAGATGGCCAGCACACCCTTGCTGGCCTCGAAATCCGCCAGCGTCTGGATGGCCTCCTCGGTGCCGTCGCAGAAATCCTTGCCCATTGCCCCGTGGAAATGGATATCCACAAGGCCCGGCAGGGCGTACAGACCCTCGGCGTCCAGCACCTCCTCGCCCTCTTCCGGGGCGGCAAAGGGCACGATGCGGCCATCGCGGATGACGATGGTGCCGCGCTCAAAGGTGTGGCGCGGGGTATAGACCAGTGCATTCTGAAGGATCATACAAAACACCTCGTTCTCTTTTCTTTTCACCCAGTATAGCACGCCGGGTGTTTTTTCAAAAGTCCTTTTGTGTGAACATTGTACCGCTGTGCAAAAAGAGCGGACCGCCGGGAGGGGGCGCTGTGCACCCCGCCCCCGGCGGCCCGGTTCATACTGCAAAATCAACCAGACTTTTGCAGTTCATTCTTTTTCAGAAGTGCAGGATCACAGCATCTTCTTCAGCTCGTCGTAGACGAACTGCACCTTGGTGCCGATGATGACCTGGCAAGCGTTCTTGCTGGGACGGATGACACCGGCAGCACCGGCAGCCTTGACAGCCTTCTCATCGACCTTAGCGTTATCCTTCACCTCAAAACGCAGACGGGTTGCGCAGTAACCAACGTCCTTCACGTTCTCCTTGCCGCCGACAGCAGCCAGAACAGCAGAAGCGACTTCGGTGTAGTTGTTGTTAGCCAGAACGACCTTCTTCTCAGCTTCCTCGTCGTCATCCTCACGGCCGGGGGTCTTCAGGTCGAACTTGGTGATGGCGAAGTAGAACACGAAGTAGAACACCAGGAATGCTGCGATGCCCAGAGGAATGATCATCCAGGTCTTAGCAGCTGCGGGCAGGGATGCAGAGAAGATCAGGTCGGTAGCACCTGCGGAGAAGCAGAAGCCAGCACGGAAACCGGAGTAGTAGGTGATGATGGTGAAGATGCCGTACAGAGCGGAGTACACAACGTACAGCGGGAAGCACAGGAACATGAAGCCGAACTCGAAGGGCTCGGTAACGCCGCAGACGAATGCGCAGATGGCAGCGGAGACGACCAGACCAATAGCGGCCTTCTTGTTCTTAGCGGTCTTGACCATAGCCAGAGCAGCACCGGCAATACCGAACATCATGCAGGGGAAGAAGCCGGACATATACATACCAAGGCTCCAGCCCACATCAGCGCTGGTCTCACCTGCCCAGAAGTGGGTCAGGTCGCCCAGACCGATGGTGTCGAACCAGAACACGTTGTTCAGAGCGTGGTG
>ERZ825670.1636-NODE-1636-length-23660-cov-4.761195_pt1 | contig 23660 bp, 25 predicted proteins | sample MGYA00519929_ERZ825670 | MGnify/ENA primary metagenome ERZ825670 (study PRJEB31778, sample SAMEA3449207) | human gut metagenome | biome: human gut; feature: human-associated habitat; material: faeces | place: United Kingdom | collected 2010/2012 ...
TTTTATTGCTTTAGAAATGTAAAAGAGAAGCTACCAATATTTTAATTTGTTATTACCTAAAAGTAAAGCAAAATATTATCTAAGGGGGTGAACAATTCACTGATTATTTTGCTTTATTTAGGGTGAACTTTTCATTGGTTATTGACACACATTATAGTTACGAATAATAAATTGCATACACTACAATACATGCTTCTGTTATTATTTACAGAACGAAGTAAAATATAGTCATTTCCTACTCTTTCCAAAACGCCACATTTACTTTCCAGTCCATTACAAGTTTCAAATTCACAATTACATTTTCTGCCAATGCAATTACAAAGTGCATCAAGCAAATTTTCATTTACGCAATTATTATTGCAACCACAATTATTAAATCCATTATTGTTTTGCGATGTTGGAATAATATTATTAGCAGATAATACGTCTGTAGGTAAAATACTACTTGTGCCTCCATTTGAAAAACCATTCAAATTACAATTAGATAATCTACAACAACTCATATAAAAATACTCCTTTACAAAATATTTGAGTTTTTTTAGGCAATACCCATAAAAGCCTTATAATATTCCATTTTTGGCAATGTTTCTTTTTATACTATAATATGCTATAATCCACCTAGAGGTGATTAAAATAGAACTAAAACATTTAGTAAGTATAGAAGATGACAAAACAACTGTAACACATATATTAAAAGATAGGCTAAACATATCATCGAGGTTACTTATAAAGCTAAAAATGAATGAAAAAATTTTAGTAAATGATGTGCCTGTATTTTCAAATTATATAGTTTCGGCTGGAGATAACATTGTAGTAAAAATAGATTTCGAGGAAACAGATTATATAAATCCAGAAGAAATGAATTTAAACATTTTGTATGAAGACGATTACATTCTTGCAGTAGATAAACCTGCTGGCATCGTAGTACATCCATCTAGTAATCATCTTAATGGAACACTTGCAAATCGGAGTTAAATATTATTTAAATAACAATAAAAAAATAAGACCCATAAATAGATTAGATAGGGATACATCAGGAATTGTTCTATTTGCTAAAAATGAATACATACAAGAACTAATGATAAATAATACAAAAATCAAAAAAGAATATATTGCAGTAGCAGGTGGAATTTTAAAAGAAAAATCTGGGACGATAGACTTGCCTATTGCTAGAAAACCTGGAAGTATTATGGAACGACAAGTATCTGAAGAGGGACAAACTGCCATTACGCATTACGAAGTTATAAGACTAATACAAGGCCGATTTACCTTAGTAAAACTAGAACTTGGAACTGGTAGAACACATCAAATAAGAGTACATCTTTCACACGTTGGAGCGCCAATACTTGGCGATACCCTATACGGCAAAGAAACAGACCTTATTGCCCGCCAAGCATTACACGCACACAAAATAACCTTCTCTCATCCAATAACCAAAAATACAGTTGAAATAATCGCCCCAATACCTGATGACATTTCCAATGTAATACGTTAAAATATAACTATAAAAATTCTAAGGAGGTTTTATTAATGAAAAAAAATACTATTAGCTATTTTTCTTATTTCAGTACTTAGTTTAAGCGCATGTAGTAATACAAATTTACAAAAAGAAAATTTAAATTCAAATAATCAAGAGCAAATTTTAGGAGAAACAAATATTGAAAATAATTTGAAAGAAGAACAATCAAATACAGAAACTACAAAACAAAAAGACATTGAATTAGAAAATCTAAAATGGACTGAATTAAGCTTAAATGATGATATTCGTATATCTTTAAATGGAAAAGATATTTCTTTAACTTACCTTGCTTACAATTACACAAAAGATTGGCAACTCCTCCATTTGATGCTATCCCAAACAACTTTACTGCTAAAATAAATTCAAAATCATATATAACTAAATTAAGTGAACCAATAACTAATAAGGAGTATTTAGTAGTTTGTGGAAGTGCTCAACAATGGAATAATATGGATTTTACCCAAACACAAATCGCAATATTCGATGATAATTTTTCTTGCCTAGCAATGTATGTAAGTACATCGCCAAACAATTTAGATGTTAAGGTTACAGAAGATTCGCTAATATTTGATTGTGCAGAATTAATAAAATATAACAAAAATAAAAGCAAAGAAGTTATATCTAGCGATAGTACAGTTCCTGGTCAGTCAATTGTAAAATATCAAGGCTCTGATAATACTGTTAATGTAACTATAAATATAAATGATGGCAAAATAACAGAAGATGTTAAATAGCAATAGAAAAAGCACGGAGTAATTATACTTCGTGCTTTTGTACTCGTTAATCGATTTTTCTTACAACATTCGGGCAACAGACTACTCGGCAAAACTTTCTGCCTTTGTCATCTTCACCCACTATAGTCACCTCAGTATTTTGCGGACAAGACCTTACAGAATAAATAGCGCTACTTTTGTCTGATTTTCTCTTACTCTTTTCAATGACACGGGTTATCTCCTTCGGCAATAACATCATATCTTTATCCTCCAATATTTTGGTTTTTGGTACGGATTCCGACTTTACAAAGTGCCTCCTTTCAACTTATGTCAACACTTTTATTGTAGCACATTTATTTAAATAAATCAACGAGAAACACGAATAATTCACTTGTAATTGCCATATTTTTATCGACAAATAAGTTCATATTTTTCACTTTATAATTTTCCTCTACATAAAGTTCAATTGCATAATTCTATAAAACTTTAACTATTATCAAAAACTGTATTCCTCATAAATACAATCAAAAAGAGATCTGCTTTTGGCAAATCTCTTTTATAAATATAGAGATAGAGTAAATCTATAAGCCGGGTTCTGTATTAGATAATCATTTATCTAGGACGCATATTGCTATACGCCTCAAGCCATCTTCATTAAGAAGCTAGACGGGCCGCCTAATACTTCTACCACGATGTTGCTCCGAGTGGGGTTTACATAGCAAACATGTCTCCATGTTTCTGGTAGGCTCTTACCCTGCCTTTCCACCCTTACTTGCTAAAAAGCAAGCGGTATCTCTCTGTTGCACTTTCCTTAGAGTCGCCTCCACCAGCCGTTAGCTGGCACCCTGCCCTATGGAGCCCGGACTTTCCTCTCGTATATAAAATACCAGCGATTATCTGGTTTACTCTAAAAATATTTTAAGCCACTTCAGGCTTTATGTCAAGCAAATTCTTTTCCAATATTTACAACTATAAATCTTTTGAAAATAGCTGTATAATTGTATTTAAGAGGTGAGGTTATGAGAAATGTAACAATTACATTATTATCGCAAAAACCGTCAGAGATAAATAATTTTTTAAATAGTTTTTTTGACAATAAAATAGATGTAGATGAAAAGGCATTTATGTGGTCGTGTATATATAAAGAACCACTCGCAGGAGTTAATCTCATCTCGACTTTGATTGATAATAATGAGAAGTTTAAAATAGAGGCTTTGATTTCGATAGAGCATTTGGATAGTATTAAGGTTTCGGAGGAAAATCTAGATGACTTGATAAGGCTTATGTATTTTAGGTATTATACATAAAAGTAGCATTTAAAATTAAACAAGTAAAAGCAGACAGGTCTGATAAAACTTTTATCCGCAAGGCTTTGTCAAGGTAGTATTGCTATCGCAATCTCCACCTTGACAAAATTGCTACTAAAAGTATTATCAGACCTGTCTGCTTTTACTTGTTTAATTTTAAATGGGATAGAGTTTAATTTTACATTTCGTCTTTTTTTCCTCGGGTCATTAGTACTGCTGTTGCTTCTTTGGCGTTTTTTCCGTTATGAATGATATCATACATTTCATCGATAATGGGTGTAACAACATCATGTTTTCTTGCCAAAATATAAGCTCCGTCTGCTGCATTTATTCCCTCTACAACCATTCCAACTTCTTTTTTAGCATCTTCTATCGAGTAGCCTTTTCCAATTAAAATGCCACAATGTCTATTTCTGCTATGACTACTAGAACATGTTACAAATAAATCTCCAAGTCCAGTAAGTCCATAAAATGTTTGGCTCTTTGCCCCTCTACTAACACCTAGTCTAGAGATTTCTAGAAGTCCTCTTGTAATTAATGCAGCTATAGTATTGTCTCCATATCCAAGTCCAATAGCAATTCCACAAGCAAGTGCTATTATATTTTTTAGAGAGCCTCCCATTTCTACACCTAGCATGTCGTTATTTGTATAAACTCTAAAGCATTCATTCATAAAAACTTCTTGAAGTTCGTACATAACGTCTGGCTCTTCGGAAGAGATTACAACTGCTGTTGGGGTGTATGTAGAAACTTCTTCTGCATGACTTGGTCCTGATAAGGCGGCAATATGCACCTCTGGCAAAACTTCTTTTATAACTTCTGTATATACCATTTGTGTATCTGCTTCCATTCCTTTAGAACATAAAACAAATACTTGGTTTTTGTTTGCATAAGGCTTCAAATTATTTAGTGTAGCTCTAATTGCATTAGACGGTGTAACTATTAATACAATTTCTGTATCTCTCATAGCACTTTCAAAATCTGTATAGCATGTGATTTCATCTGGTATAGTAATTTCCGGTAAAAACTTACACTTTCTTTCTTCATTTATAATTCTGGCTTCTTCTTTATTGTAAGACCACATTTTTACGTTGTGACCGTTTTTGTTAAGGAGCATTCCTAGTGCAACTCCCCAGCTTCCACTACCTATTACTGCAATATTTTTCTTCATAAACGACCTCCTTAAATTAGATATAAAATAATGTTCTTTTGTTAAATGATCAAGAAAATTTTTCTATGCATTTTCTATTTGTATAAAAAAAACAGATTTATAATCATATAGATATCATACATATAAAACATGTAAGGATACTTTTATAAATCTGTTTTTAAAATTTACTATTTCAATTCAGCTTTCTTTTCCGCCTTAGTTTTCCAAAGCTTGTTTTCTGTTCCATTTAATAAACGTTTGATATTTGCTTTATGTCTAAACAAAACAAAAAGTGCAAGCACTACAGCAAAAGCTAAATATAACCATTTACTATTAAAAGCAGCACCTGGAAGTATAAATACTAAAACTGGATACAAAATTGCAGCAGATATAGAACCAAGTGAAACCATTCTAGAAAGTAGTATTAGTGTAAGCGCAAATACTAGGCAAATAAGTCCTATTCTCCATTCAATTACCAAAATAACACCAAGTGAAGTCGCTACACCCTTGCCACCTTTAAATCCATAATATATTGGCCAGTTATGACCTAATATAACTCCTATACCAGAAGCCATAAGTGCATAATCGTTACAAACCTTTATAGCTTCTGCTGTATTTCCCCAAGTAATAATCCACTTTCCAAGTAAAACTGCTATAACTGCTTTTAAAACATCTATTAAAAGTACTAGAGCTGCTGGTCCTTTGCCTAAGACTCTGAGGGTGTTAGTTGTTCCGGCATTTCCACTACCTTGAGTTCTTATATCTCCTTTCCCAAGTAACTTTGAAAGTATAATCGAAGGATTAATACTTCCTATCAAATAAGCTATGATAGCAATTACAAGCACTTGCCATACCATAAAAATTCCTCCTTTGTTATTTCATTATAACCTATAATTATATAATTTTATCTTCTTTTTGTTTTTCTCTAATAATTAATCTAACCGGTGTACCTTCTAATCCTCCAAAATTATCACGAATGTTATTTATAAGATATCTTTGATAAGAAAAATGGAAAAGTTTAGCGCTGTTGCAAAATATAACAAATGTCGGTGGTCTTATAGATGCTTGAGTTGCATAATATATCTTTAACCTTCTTCCTTTATCACTAGGTGGCTGTACAGCAGTAATCGCTTCTCTTATAACATCATTTAGCATGCTAGTTGAAACTCTTTTTGAATTGTTCTCATTTACACTATTTATAAGTGGAAATAGTTTATCAATTCTTTGACCAGTAAGTGCAGATACAAATAAAATAGGTGCATAGGCAAGATAAGATAATTTTTCACGTATTGTCTTTTTGTAGTTTTCTAATGTTCCAGTCTCCTTTTCCATAGCATCCCACTTATTAACTAAAATTATAACACCTTTACCAGATTCATGAGCTTCACCTGCTATTTTAGCATCTTGGTCGGTTACTCCTTCTGTGGCATCTATTACGAGTACACAAACATGAGCATTATCTATTGCAGTTTTAGCACGCAAAATACTGTATTTTTCAATATCTTCTTCGATTTTGCTTTTTCTTCTTATACCTGCTGTATCTATAAAAACATATTTGCCATATTCATTTTCAAATTTTGTATCAATTGCATCTCTAGTTGTTCCGGCAACATCTGAAACTATCAGCCTATTTTCTCCTAAGATTTTATTTATCAAAGAAGATTTACCGGCATTAGGTTTGCCTATAACAGCTACATGTATATATTCGTCATCATCATCTAGTTCTACTTCTTCTGGAAACTTATCATAAATAGCATCCAAAACTTCACCAGTACCAAGTTGATTTAAAGCAGATACTGGTAGAGGGTCACCAAGTCCTAAATTATAAAACTCATATATGTCATCAGGAGTTTCTCCAATATTATCAGCTTTATTACAAACTAAAACAATTGGCTTTCCTGTCTTTCTAAGCATCGTAGCAACTTCATAGTCTGTAGCAGTAACCCCTTGCTTTATATCTGTAAGAAAAATAATAACATCTGCCGTTTCCATAGCAACTTGAGCTTGACGTTTCATTTGAACAAGTATTTCATCATTAGATTTAGGCTCTATACCGCCTGTATCAATAATAGTAAACTTTCTTCCTCTCCACTCAGTATCGGCATAAATACGATCCCTCGTAACACCTGGCGTATCTTCTACTATTGATTTTCTTTCACCTATTATATAATTAAAGAATGTAGATTTGCCTACATTTGGTCTTCCAATCAATGCAACAATTGGTTTGGACATTTTCTTCACCTCGTCATATATTGTATAAAAAATATGCCTAAAAGTCAAGAAATGCTACAATTTGATTATCATTTATTATCAAACCCAAACATTGTTTCATTAAAGACTTCTGTGTTATATAAGACTAAGACGACATCAAAATCGCCATCAGCTATTTTCTTTTGCAAATCAACTTTTGGTGTATCTCTTAAATCCACCATATCTAACTCACTAACACAAGTAGATAAAAAGGCTGCAAGTGGTAATGAATAAGAATCTTTTATCAAAAGTATTTTTACATCATTATCTATAAGAGTATTTTTAATAATTAAATCGCCATAATCCCATTCGAAATAAGTTGCATGTTTATTTGAAGTTACGTCGTTACTAGTTAAAATATTATCTTTTACAATAGCTTTGTGAAAGTTTCCTTTAAAAATTGGATTTGTTTTTGATGTTACACCATTATATATTTTGTAATCTGTTTTAAAGTTTGGCTCAATAAAAGTATAATCATCTAAGCCTGAAACCGATTTTCCTACTCTTCTTCCCAGAGAACCCAAATAACATTCTTTTATTTCTGTTAAATTATAATTATTTATATCTCTATAATAATTATTGGGGTCAATATTCAAATTATATGTTTGATTTAAATATTCGACAAGCTTATTATATGCCCAAAATGCAGTTGTTGTAGTCCAATGATGATCTGTTTTATAAAATAATTTTTCTCTATCTAAGTTTTCTTTAATAATCAATTCACGTAAGTCTAATGTATCTACTCCATTTTCATCTAGAATGCTTAAAAATTCATCTGCATTTTTATTTGAAAAATTATAATCGCTAACAATCTTGTCTGTGTAGCCCTTTAAGTCTTTATTTGGAGCTTGTACATAAGCAAATTTAATATTTTTTTCAGAAAGCATTTTTGCAAAGTTTATGGTGTTTTGTGCAAGAGTGGTTACATCAACATCGTTTGCCGGAAAATATAAATTTCCTTTTTCATCTTTAATAATATTTCCATACTCTGCATCATCTAAAAGCTGAACATCTGTCACACTTTGAGTCTTAGACCACATATCTATAAAAGTATCCGAATAAGCCACATTTTCAGAATAAATTTTATTAGTTTCGTTTATTACATCTCCGCTATGTAGCATATTTTTAAATTCTGTGCGATTATTCCATAAAGTAACAGTTCCTATCCAAAATATTATAACAAGAAAAAGTACGGCTGTAATTTTATACTTATTTATCTTCATATCATTACTCCTCGCTTAAAAATTAAAATATATGAAAGGATTGTATGTTCCTTTTACCAAAAATGCAGTTGAAATTAAAAGAAGTGTTATCATACATATTGGTGAAAGAATACATGAAATGACTTTATTTTTATCAACAAATCTTAAGACATACTTATGTATAGGCATTGAAAAGATTATACCCGCTAATAAATATATAAATTTATCCCTGATATATCTCGTGAAGTTACTATCTATTATTGGGATTTGACCTAATCCAAACATATCTTTAAAATACTCAAAAGCACCAGATAAACTTGTCGCTCTAAATAGTACCCAGCTAAACAAAACAATCATAAGAGTATATACATGAAGTAATGCTTTCTTCCACCATGAAAACTCATCTAGCTTTTTTATTTTATCTTTAAATAAACTTTTTTCTATTATTAGGAACACAAAGAAATAAAGTCCCCATAAAATAAAGTTCCAAGATGCACCATGCCATATTCCTGTTAATAGCCATACAATAAAAATGTTAAGAAATGCTCTCGAACGTTTGCATCTCGAACCGCCAAGTGGTATATACACGTAATCTCTAAACCAAGTGCTAAGTGATATATGCCATCTGTGCCAAAAATCAGTTATACTTTTTGCTATGTACGGATAATTAAAGTTTTCATCAAATTTAAAACCAAACATCGCACCTAAACCTATAGCCATATCAGAATATCCCGAAAAATCAAAATAAATCTGAAGTGCGTAAGCTATCGCTCCAAGCCAAGCAAATAATACAGAAGAGGGACTATTATCAAAAGCCACATCTGCAATTATTGCCATTTGATTTGAAATAAGTACTTTCTTAGAAAGTCCAAATATAAACCTATATACGCCATTTGAGAAATCATCAAAGTTTTCTTTTCTATAATTAATTTGCTCAGCAACAGTTTCATACCTAACTATTGGCCCCGCTATTAACTGCGGGAAAAATGCCAAATACAAACCAACATTTAAAATATTTTTTTGAACAGTGCCATTTTTTCTGTATACATCAATAACATACGAAATCGCTTGAAAAGTAAAAAACGAAATTCCTATTGGTAAAGCAATATTAGGCACTACTAAGTTTTGATTAAATATTACATTTATATTAGTAACTAAAAATCCTAAATATTTAAACACAATCAAGATTGACAAATTTGCTAAAAGCATGGAGGCAATTATTAGCCTACTCTTCTTTTTATTTTCTCTATTTTTATCTATCAAAATTCCAAAAAGCCAATTAATTACTATTGAAACAATGAGCATAACAATAAATTTAGGTTCTCCCCAAGCATAAAAAATCAAGCTCATCAAAAGTAAAAAATAATTCTTAACTCGTTTCGTTTTTAATAAAAAAATGTAATACACAAAAAGTGTTATCGGCAAAAAACTAAATAAAAAAATCGGACTTGAAAATAACATGTAAAAATCCTCCTAATAAATTTTCAATTACATTATATATTAAAAAAATCTTTTAAAATAGTCTTTAAAAAAAATCCTTGAAATTCTATTTTAAATTTCAAGGATTTTTTTATTTTAAACTAACTATTTTGTGTAAATATATCTTTTACAGTTTGAACCTCGTTTGGTGTAGCAATTGAAGCTGGTTGGTAATAACCTTTTGATTGAGCAACTTTATATAAGTCATATTGAAAAGCTTCAGAGCTATTTCTTATATCTTGCATAGTTTTTCTAAACTCTGGACAAGAAGCTTGTGTTATAACATTCGCATACGTTCCTAAACTACTATTTACACTAGATAAAATATCATTTACCATGTACTTTTCAAGCATTTTAAATCCTCCTTAAATAAAAAATTAATCATTAGGTGTTAAAAATCCCATAAGCTTTTGCTTAGTATTTAGTGCATCTTGTGCAGACTTTTCAAACATTTGCTTAATTTGGGGATCAGTACAATTTTGTGCATAAGAAGATAACTTCTGATAAGAAGTCTCATGCTCCCCAACTAAGTGTCTTACATTTTGTAATTCAAGTTCATTTAATTTTGGCATAATAAATTCCTCCTTTATAGAAGGTATTATTTGCTATTTTTTTGATATTATACAAAATTAGTTCATAAAAAGGCCCAGACTTTAAAATATGTCTGAGCCAAAATAAATTTACAGTCGATTTCTCTGACGATTAAGGTTCCTAATATATTCATCAGGGGTAAGCAATGTCTTAGTAGGATCTTTTTCACCAATCGTGTGCATAAGAATTTTATCTGAAGTTTTCTTAAGAGCAAGTCTAAAAATGATAGACTGTTCCAGCAATGCATCATAAGCTTTCTCAATCAAGCACTCATATTCATCAGACTGACGTGCAATCGGAGTATCATTCCAATACACAATCTGCGTCTTTCTCCAGTCGGGCAAAATATACCTTACGCACCACGCATCATACCCATAAAGTTTTCCGACCTCCTCAAAAAATGAATTGTGAGGTCCGCCCCACGTAAGTGACCGAAGAAAAGCTTCCATGCTTGCAAAAGTAATCGGTCCATACATTGTATTCATAGAAAATTCATGCGGAAACAAATTGCTAAGTGTACTTGTCTCAGGGTCACGATATGCGATATCGCAAATTTTATCACCTTTCCAAACTTTACATGAAACATCATAAACAAAAATCCTCTTACAATCCACGCAGAAACAATTATCTGTGCCGTAAAGTACTTCTCCTCCGCAAACAGGGCACACCTTGAACGAAGACGGAACGACATTCACCATTAAGAATAACCTCCTTTAATAAAAGTAGTAAATAATAAGACAGATTCTTCGTTCACATAATACCACAGGAAGTGATTTTTGTCAAATAAAAAGAGGGAAATTCCTCCCTCATTTTTTTGCTTTCTTGATGCAGTAGCAAATGTACCGCGTTAGCGCCACCGTTATGCAAACAAGCAGCAATAACTGCCACCATGCGATTTCGAAAAGCGCCCATTCAACAAGCGCCATTACCGTTCCGATGAGCACACCTGGATTAATAACGTTCGCTATAACAATCACACCAAGCAGGAGTAGCAAAATCTTTGCCATATCTTTTCCCTCCATTTTTGTTTTGTATTCACCTATTATTATACTTTATTGGGATAATTATGTCAACATAAAACTCTATTTGTCTCTCAAAACAGCATTACACTTTGTAGTAACCTCTTTAATAATCTTATTAAATGCATTCGTAACTTCTTCATCACTTAATGTTTTTTCATAGTCATTAAAAGTTAGTGTATAAGCAATAGATTTCTCATTTATTCCAACGTTTTCACCAGTATAAACATCAAAAACTTCAACACTTCTTAATCTCTTTCCGCCAGCAGCCTTAATTACTTCTTCGATTTCTTTAGACATAACTTTTTTATTTACTATAAAAGCAACATCTTTTACAACATTTGGAAACTTAGAAATCTCCTTATATTTCATCATATCATGAGATATAGCAAGTAATTTTTCTAATTTAATTTCCATAACAAAAATATTGTCCTTTGTTACATTTGGATGAAGTTTTCCGATTATACCCACCTTTTTGCCTTCCACCATTATACTTGCAGATTGACCTGGATGTAACTCACTAGGTATATCATTTACAACTAATTCGTATTTACCTTTATATCCTAAGAAGTCAAATAGATTTTCCATAACACCTTTAATCACATAAAAATCTACATTTTCCTTTTCAATTCCTTCTCTACAATTACCTGTCATAAGTACAGCTAAAGATAACTCTTCACCATATTTACCGTCTTTTTTAAAGAAGCTCTTTCCAATCTCAAAAATAGAAATATCCTTTTGGTTACGAGCCTTATTATAATCATAAACCATTTTTAAAGATGGAATTAAGCTATATCTTAGTGCATTTCTCTCCTCTGTCATTGGATCTAATATCTTTACAGTTTCAAACTCATCTGTTGTATATTTTTGAACTTCACTATCTGGTATTAAAGCATAACTTAAAGTCTCATTTAATCCAAGTTCAACCATTTTGTTTCTAATGGCACGTTTAGTCTTATCATAAGAACCTGGTATAACGCTTAAAATCATCTTTTTACCTTTTATATTGTCCATACCATACATACGACCAATGTCGTGAATTAAATCCTCTTTAATTTGAATATCAAGTCTTCTAGAAGGTACTGTAACTTTATAAGTTTCGCCATCAAAATAAACACCAAATCCAAGCTTTCCAAATATACCTAAAATTTCATCTTCAGATATTTCTATACCTAAAACATCTTTAATCTTTTGATAAGTAACATTAATAACTTTGTCTTCTTTATCTGCCTTATCATAAACAGCCATTCCACCAATTATTTTAGCATCAGCATACTTTTCTAAAAGATTACAACTTCTCTTTATTGCCATAAGTGTTCTCTTTGGATCTAATCCTTTTTCAAACCTATTACTTGCCTCACTTCTCAAAATCTTTTTAGATGTAAGTCTTACTTTTACAGGATTAAAAATAGCTGACTCTATAACAATATTCTTAGTATCTTCTTCAACTTCTGTTGAAAGTCCGCCCATTACACCAGCAAGACCAATAGCTTTTTCTTTATCAGCAATGACAATATCATTCTCACTTAACAATCTTTCTTGATTATCAAGTGTAGTTAAATGCTCGTCCTTTCCAGCCATTCTTACATTTAAAGTATCTCCTAGTCTATCAGCATCATAAAAATGAAGAGGTTGACCAGTTTCAAGCATAACATAGTTGCTAATATCAACTACGTTATTAATAGGTCTGATACCAGAAGCAATAAGTCTATTTTTCATCCAAGTAGGACTTTCTTTTATTGTTACATTTTCTACCTTTTTAGCATAGAATAACGTACAATTTTCAGTATCTACGTTTAAGTTAAACATTTTAGAAAAGTTATCGTCTGTTTCGTCATAACTTAAATCAATGTCTTTTACTTGCTTGCCATATATTGCTCCAACTTCGTAAGCCATTCCTAATATACTTAACAAATCTCCTCTGTTAGCTGTTAGTTCAAAATCAACAACTTCGTCATCTAGCCCTAAGTATTTAATAGGATCTTCACCTATCTTAGCATCATCACCTAATTCTGCTATTCCTTCTGTATCAGCAGGCTTTAAGAATTTGTGTTCCAAACCAAGTTCTGCTATACTACAAAGCATACCAAAAGATTCTACACCTCTAATTTTTCCCTTTTTAATTTCTACACCAGGAAGCTTAGCTCCAATAAGGGCTACAATTACTTTAAGTCCAACTCTTACATTAGGTGCACCGCAAACAATTTGTAAAACTTCACTTCCTACATCAACTTTGCATATATGAAGATGATCAGAGTCAGGATGCATTTCACACTCTAAAACCTTACCAATAGTTAGTTTAGAAACATTTAGTAGAGGGCCTGCAGAATCGTATTCATTTCCAACATTAGTCATATCCTCACCAAGAGTAATAGCATCTACTGGCACATCTACATAGTCTTTTAGAAAATTAATACTTAATTTCATATTCATCATCCTTTCCGTTAAATTGTTTTAAGAATCTTATATCATTTCCATAAATTAATCTAATATCAGGAATTGCATATTTAAACATAGCAAGTCTATCAAGACCTGTTCCAAAAGCAAATCCAGTAAATATCTCTGGGTCATATCCGCCCATCCTTAAAACATTTGGATGAACCATACCAGCTCCTAAAAGCTCTATCCAACCAGTCTTTTTGCAAAGAGGACAGCCTTTTCCACCACATTTAAAACAAGTTACATCAACTTCGCAAGATGGAGATGTAAATGGAAAATAACTAGGTCTAAATCTAACCTTAGTTTCTTCGCCTAATAATTTTTTAGCAAAAATTTCAAGAGTTCCTTTTAAATCTGCAAGAGAAATATTTTTATCAATAACCAATCCTTCAACTTGTCCAAATTGATGAGAGTGAGTTGCATCGTCATCACGTCTATATGTTTTTCCTGGACAAATTACTCTGATAGGTCCTTTTTCCTTATTTGCTTGCATAACTCTCGACTGCGAAGCAGAAGTTTGAGTACGAAGTAAATACTCTTCATCAATATAAAAAGTATCTTGTGCATCTCTTGCCGGATGACCAACTGTATAGTTTAAAAGTCTAAAACAATGCTCGTCATCTTCAAGCTCTGGACCATCAACGACATCGTATCCCATAGAAACGAATAAGTCTTCAACTTCTTCAATAATTCTATTAAAAGGATGCTTAGAACCCATCATATTTTTCTTAGCAGGAAGAGAAATATCTATTGTTTCTCTTTCAAGTTTTTGATTAACAATCTCTTCTTCAATACGAGCTTTAACATTTTCAAACTTATCATTAAAGAAAGTTCTAACTTCATTTACTTTCATACCATACTCTTTTTTAGCCTCGGCAGGTATATCTTTTATAGCAGCACTAAGCTCTGTTATAATACCTTTTTTACCTTGATATTCAACTTTCAAGTCATTTAATTCTTGAAGAGTTTTAATATCTTCAAATTTCTTCTTTAGTCCATCAATTAGCAATTGGATTTTCTCTTGCATAAATAAATACCTCCTTATATATTTTATTTTGAGTAGCAACTAAATAAAACGATAAGACAACAAAAAGTCCCATGTGAAAAACACACATGGGACGAATAATCTAAACTCGCGGTACCACCCAAATTCTAGCCATAAAACAAGCTAACACTTTGAAAGAATTAACGCTTCTTAAACGCATCTAATCTCTAGATGAAGCTCCTGTAATGAAATTCTTTTTTTAGTTTATCTTAAAAGACTCTCAGCCGATGGTCTTTATTTTCTGTAAAGAACTCTAAAAAACTACTTAGTTACAATCATTGCTCTCAATATCAAAATACATTTTACTATCAATAAAAATAAAAGTCAACAACATTTAAGAAAAAGGGACGGAGGAAAATTCTCACTTTTGAGAAAAAGGGACAGACCTTGATTTTTAGAAGATCTGTCCTCATCTTACTTTTTAATATTTAGTCAATTAAAATGAACTTTTGATATTTGGTTCCTTTGACGGTATTTTTAGGATAGAAGATATGTAACTCCTTACCCTCAACATACTTGCCAATCGGTTTCGTTGGAACAAAAGATTTGCCTTGAGGTGTTTGCAAAATCCACTCACCCTCGTGACTAGCAACAGCGCGATACAAATCTCCAGCTTTTTTATATACATATAACTTAAAAGTTTCTCCATTTTTTAACTTATCAAAAAACTCTGCAAAATCAGGAAACTCTTCACTAATTTCTGTTACCGTATATCTGCATTTTTCATTTCCATGTTTTCCAACCATCACAATTCCAAGACCATACTTGCAAGGATTCGAAACTCGCTTCTTATTGAGGTTGTTCCCCCACCAAAGCATAGCATATTCTTTTCCTGTATCAATCTTGGCAATCATCGTCTTTCCCGCAGGAGTATCAGATGAGAAAAATACAACAACCCCTTCTTCAACTTCATATCTTAAAAGTATATCGCGTATTTGACCTAACGTAGCATCAGAAAATTTTCTAATTTTACTTTGCTTAATATCCGAAATCACCTTGTCTACAGCCTGTTTCCGCAGATTGGATTCCATCATGATCTGAGTATAGCTATCAAGAGCCTGCATACAAGTCTTCCTCCTTTAAAGCTTTTTCTATAAGAATTACCTACATCATGTTAACATAAATTGTAAAACTTGTCAATCAATTATTGTTGTTTAAGTCTTAAATATCCAACCTCTTCCCAACGGTTATAGTCCAAATTTAATCTAAATGCAAGTTTAGGTTTAGCACCGGCTCTGTTTTTATCAACTACGCAAGCATAATATTTAGTATTAGAAACATCTGGTTTTTCTAAATCGTGGTAATTATCAGAATCTTCTTCGTCAGATACTTCGTATTTATCATAAGTAGTATTATTTATCTCTTTAATTAGACACAAATTATCTAGTACCTCTTTTACGGTCCTACTTCCAGCAATATCGTTAATATTCATACTAAGCGGAGGTGTAGCACTCTCAGCAAGCTGCAAAGTAGAGCCAATAAATATATTAAACTTCTGTGCCAAATTTGAAAGCACAGTAGCAGTTTTCTTTAATTCTTCTAAATTACCAATATTCTCAATATCTGTTTTTAAAGTATCATAGAAATAATACTCCAATCCCTCTTTATAGTAATAATCAAGAATAATATTTCTAAGCTCATCGTTTGTATGGTCTGCTGTATGAACAAAATGAAGTTTTGCGTCTAAATAATTAGAAACCCAATCTGTTGCCAATACCGTTTTATTAAATTCAGTAGAAATCTCTGAAAGCCTCTTTAAATAGTCTGCCCTTGGTTCTGTTTCCTGGTTCCAAACTATAAAGCCATCTTTATCCACAACAGCATCTTTACCCTCATCTGGTCTAAATTTAAGAGCTAATAGTTCAGCCTCTCTTTTCTTTAATTTTTGACCATGTAATTTTTGAATATCCGGCGAATTGACTATAGTTGTAGTCAAACAAAGTCTCATCTTATCTTCAGTCATTTCGTTTGATACAAGCAAAACACTCTTCTTTTCTACGAAAACAAGATAAGCAATAAGATTACAGATAAATCTACTTTTACCAGAGTTAGAAGGCATTGCAAAAGATACAGTTTCACCTTTTCTAAGACCTTTAAAAGTTTTAGTAAGAATAGGAAAAGGTAAATCAATACCAGTAGTTAAGTTGTTATTACCAGAAAGTAAGAAATTAGTTGCACCTTGGTTAATAACAGCCTCATTCATACTACTTAAAAATGAAAGATTATCTACTCTGGTTCTAATCTCTTCAATCGTCATCTCATTATATCTGCTATAATTCTTTATATCAACAACTTTCTTTTGAATTGTCTCCGTAGGGGCATAAACATACGCCTTTTTTAATAAGAACAACTTCTTTATCTTAACATATATATCATCAATAGGTACTTTTAGCGAAGAAGCATAGTCTTTGCAAACCTTTATAAGCTGAGGTATTTCCTCTGTTACTTTAGGAAAAGAAAAACCTGCTTTAGCTGCTTCAGACGCATACGCTTGTCCCTCTCTAAACAAGACCAATTTATATAAATCCATCATCTTAGGCACAGAGAACTGACATTCTTTAAAATCCATATAAAACATTGAAATCGCCTTAGGATTAAGGTGTAGCATACCTATATATGCAATCTCTAACTTTTCATCCACCAAATCAGCTGGAAACTTAACTTCATCATTCTTCATAAATTCAACCCCATTTACAAAATAAATTTATCTTACAAACACTTACAATAAAATCATAACACTAATATATCCGTAAATCAATTAGAATAATTTAGAAAATTGGTCAAAAAAATAGCCATGCTATAAAACATGACTAATTTTTTTCATCTTATTTTAGCTCTTTATACTCAGTATAAGCTTTATCTATTCTTTCGTCTATTAAAGATTCAACCTGATCCTTGTCCATTGCTTCGGCTAAAACAAGCTCACTTACCAAAATTTGTTTTGCATTAGTAAGCATCTTCTTTTCACCAGTAGCAAGAGGCTTTACTTTAGCTCTAAAAGCAAGATTTCTTACTACATCTGCAACTTCACAAATGTCACCGCTCTTCATTTTGTCTTGGTTATCTCTGTATCTTTTGCTCCAGTTAGAAGACATGTCCGTTGGGGCTGCTCCAAGAACTTCTAAAACATCTTGAGCAACATCATTTCCAATAACATCTCTAACACCAATAAGTTCTGCATTCTTAGTGGGAACCATAACCTTAATATCGCCAACCGGCATCTTCATAATATAATACTTTTGTTTTTCTCCTAAAATTTCTTTTTCTTCGATTGATTCAATAGTTCCTGCCCCATGCATTGGATAAACGATTTTATCTCCTACCTTAAACATTTTTCGATCACTCCTTAACCCTTCCAAATGTATCCGCAACTGGGAAAGTCTTCTTTCCCTAACCGCATTCACATTATATCATAAATAATGGAAAAAGTCAAAGAATTTGGTAAACTAAATTTAAAATTTATAATATTACCACACTGTGCAAACAAATGCAATACTTTTTTAAAAAATTTCTTCATTACATTTTTATCTATAAAACTTCGAATCATATATAGCTTGCTCATGCATCCTTTTAATACTTTGTTTAATGTTTTTTGCTCTAACTTCACCTATTCCTTCAACATCATCTAGCTCCTCTGTTGTTGCTCTGATAACGTGTTGGAAACTTCCAAAAGCTTTTAGTATATTATCTATAATGTTCATCGGTGTTTTTGGTATTTTATTTAAGATTCTATAACCTCTAGGAGAAATCTCAACATCATCTAAACTGCCCTCTGTAGTATATCCTAAAACCCTTGCAACAACCATCTTATCCGAAAGGTCTCTATGCGATAAAGCACTAATTTTTAATAATGCCTCTATTTCTTTTTGATTATCAAAAACATAATCTTTAACAAGCAGCTTTTCTTCCGACTCTACATCTTTAGAAAGTTCTGCAAGTTGCATTTCTACTAGCCTTCCATCTTCACCAAGTTCGATTATATAACGATTTACTTCAGCCACAACTCTCATACAAAGCTCAGCACGTTGAAGTGTTTTTACGACATTCTCAAGCGTTACAATATCATCAAATTCAAACTCATTTAAAGTATGAATAGCATCATCAAAAATATTTTTGTATTTTTCAACAGTCTGAAGTGCTTGATTAGCTTTAGTTAAAACCTTTGAGCTATCTTGCAAAACATATTTTATATCGCCTTTATAAATAGTAATTAAATTTCTTCTTTGAGAAATACTTATTACAAGCTCGTTAGTTTGCTTTGCAACTCTTTCACCACTTCTGTGTCTTGTACCCGTTTCCTCTGTGACTATAGAAGAATCAGGCACTAACTGAGTGTTTGCAAGCAAAATTCTTTTCGCATCTTTACTCAAAACTAAAGCACCATCCATTTTAGCAAGCTCATAAATTTTGGCTGGAGAATACTCCTCATCGATTTTAAAACCGCCATCCGCAAGTTTCATAACATCAGGTGAATCACTTATAACAATAAGTGCACCAGTACGAGCTTTTAAAATATTTTCTAATCCTTCACGAAGCTCAGTACCAGGAGCAACCATCTTTAAAATTTGAATCAATTCTTGTTCTTTATTTAAATCTTCTTTCATATTCCTTTATTTCACTCCTACCAATAAATATTTAAAATCCACAAACACGAAGTGCCTCTGAAATAGTTTTAACACCAATTACATTAATACTAGTAGTTTTATATTTAATTTGCTTCTTTCCGCTCTCTGGCACAACAAATGTTTTAAATCCCATTTTTTCAGCTTCTTTAACTCTCTTTTCAAGAGAATTAACACTTCTTATTTCTCCAGTAAGACCAATCTCACCGACAACAACTAAATCTTTAGGCAAAGGTACATTTTTAAAATTAGAAGCTATCGCAAGTGCTATTCCAAGGTCAACTGCAGGTTCATCTATTTTGATTCCACTTACAACATTTATATAAGCATCATAATTAGATATATGAAGTCCTGCACGTTTTTCAAGTACTGCCATAAGAAGAGCCATCCTATTATAATCGACTCCTATTCCTGTTCTTCTAGGCATACCAAAAGCTGTCGGTGCAAGAAGTGCTTGAATCTCTACAAGCATAGGTCTCGTACCCTCTAAACTTGCAACGATTACTGAACCAGATGGATTTCCATCCCTTTCTGAAATCAAAATTTCAGACGGATTTTCTATCTCACAAAGTCCCTCTTCTCTCATCTCAAAAAGACCAACTTCGTTTGTAGAACCAAAACGATTTTTCACACCTCTTAAAATTCTATATGAAAAATATCTTTCTCCTTCCAAATACAAAACCGTATCAACCATATGTTCCAAAACTCTAGGACCAGCTATATTTCCGTCTTTCGTAACATGGCCAATTAATATAGTCGTAATGTTTTTCCTCTTACACATTTGCATAATCCTAGCTGTAATCTCTCTTACTTGACTCACACTTCCGGCAGCAGCTTGCAGTTGCTCGCTATACATAGTTTGAATAGAGTCAATTATTATAAAATCTGGTTTAACACTTTCTAAAGTATTTTCAATTGTCTCTATACAAGTTTCACCTAAGAATAGTATATTCTCATTATTAATATTTAATCTATCAGCACGCATTTTTATTTGCGTAGCAGATTCCTCTCCAGAAATATATAAAACACTTCCATTAACTTTAATCTTATCGCATATTTGCAAAATCAAAGTGGATTTACCTATTCCGGGTTCACCACCAAGTAATACAAGTGAACCTTGAACCAAGCCTCCGCCTAAAACTCTATCTAATTCTTCATATCCAGTTTTATATCTACTATATTTTTCAATCTCGACACTATTTAATTTTTTTACTTCTGCAGATACTGCCTTTTTCTCACCAGACACCTTACTTGTAACAATTTTCTCTTCATAAAAAGTATTCCAACTGTTACAAGCAGGACATTTTCCAAGCCACTTTGGTGATTCATTTCCACAATTACTGCATACAAAAACCGTTTGATTTTTTGCCATTTCTAAATCCTTTCAAAAACATTTACTTAAAAAGCATATTTCTAACTATAACATACATTGCATGAGACCAAGAAAGTTCAGTAACCCATGCTGTTTTATTTCCCTCTCTTTCAATTTGCTCGGGCAAGAAATATAAACTATCTGCATGATTTGTAACCCAGTCAAAAAGCTCTCTCGCTTTAGCTAAATCGCCAAGCTTAATATAATACATAGCAAGCCATAAAGAAGATACTATCCATGTATTACCTCCAATATAATTATCCCATTGATATCTCATATATCCACCATTTGGCATATGCAGAGTTCGTTCAATCTCAGACACAGTATTTTTTACTACATCATCATTAATATCAAACACGTCAAAAGGAACACAAACGCAAAGCAAAGAAATATCTATTTTATAATCATCTAAACTTCTTTTTAGCCTTCCATTTTCAACAAAGTATTCATTTATTCCTCTTCTAACTTCATTAATCTTCATATCAATTCTTTCCAAAAGTGAAGCATACTTAATATCATCTATAACTTTTAGCATATCTTTAGAGGCTTTCAAAGCTGCATAAATGCTAACCGTAGAATACAAATGCACACCTTTACGTTCTTCCCACAAATCATACGAAGATTTAGAAAGTCCTCTCTCGTCTATAAAATTCATAAGTGCAACAGTTGACTTTAAAATAAGTTCTTCTAAAAACAAATAATTAACATGCCTACTAATTCCAATCAAAATGGCAGCAGTTTCATCTATCTGTAATCCCCAAGAAGGAGCAAGTTCACCATTTGCATAATACCTTTGCTCAAATAATCCACTAGATAATTGCGCTCTCTTTGCCCAAACATTATAAAACTTATTTAACTGATCTTTCATTCCTAAAATATATAATGCATCATTAATAAAAAGTGCATCACGTGGCCAACAATATCCATACCTACCACACCTCGTATAATTTTCATCAACATCTGGTGAAGCAAGCACCGCACCAGTTTCATCGTTTGATAAAAGCTTATACATATATATAGTTCGCTTAATAATCTCTCTTTCATTCACCTTTGAAATAGATTTCAAAAAATCCAGTTTTTCAAAAGGTTTCATATAATCTTCCCAATAAGTTTTAGTAGATTTGCATAGCATATTTTCATCTTGCTCTTTACACCATTTGACACTTTTCAAGCAATCAGCAAGTTTAGAATCCAAAGTAATATATAAAGAAATCTCAGATACATCTTCATACGAAATAACAGCCTCTTCAGACATACCTATATAATCTTCACCGTTAAATAAACTTGGCTTTTCTATATAATCCTTTACATTATTAATCTGATATTTATAAACATCTTTTTTAGAAAAAGTAGCCATATACATATCTTGAGAATATTGAATAAGAGTATTATCTGCATACATACTAGAAACTTTCTTATTCACATCAGAATTTAAGCCAGAATAAACAAGTAAATTAGATGGTTTCATAAATTTTAAAGCACGAACAAAAATATTTTTATCAGGTAAAATATAATCTCTAATAGTAACACTTACATCATTTACTTTAAGCTCTGTATAAACAATATTACCATCATAATATTGATTTACTGCTTCTGCATCTTTAAACCAATAGACATTGTTTGAATCATAAATTCCAAGACTAAAAAAATTAATAAGCTGAAAATAATCTATATTAGGATAATACAATCTTAAAATCTCTGCCTTATCACTTAAGCAGCCTAATATTTTTGAATTACCAACCAAGGCATTATTAAAATATTTTGACATATTTTTCCTCCTTTGTAACGTAACTTTCCTACGTACATTTTATATATAAATCTTTCATGTGTCAATTGACAAAAATACATAATCTATGTTATATTTGAATTGTCAAATAAATTTAAGGAGGCGGCGTGTGATGAAATACTATGACGATTACGAGCGAATTGCCAGCCAGTATACTTCTTCAGAAATAAGAGATTCGATTTTGTTCAACGACAAGCGACTTTATCCTACGTTCGATATTCCTAAAGAATTTAGATATGCGCAAACTGTTGAACCTCGCGATTCTTTTATTGTCCGGTTGAAGAGGTTCATTCGAGCGAAGCTTCTTAGATAACTAAAACCCCCTCACTAATTTTAGTGAGGGGGTTATATGCATTATTTTCTACCTAAAAGTCTAAACATTTCTTTCTTATATGCTTCTACACCAGGTTGATTAAACGGATTTACTCCAAGCAAGTGACCACTTATGCCACAAGCCTTTTCAAAGAAATATAAAAGTTCTCCTAAATTAAATTCATCAAGCTTGTCTACTTCAATCATTATATTTGGAACCTTTCCATTAACATGGGCAATCACAGTTCCTTCCATAGCTTTATGATTGATTTCATTTAAAGTTTTTCCATTTAAATAATCAAGTGCATCTGGTGAACCTTCTTCACAAGTCAAAGTAAAGTCTCTATATGGTTTCTTTATATTTATTACAGTTTCAAAAAGAATTCTCTCACCTTCTTGAATATATTGCCCCATCGAGTGCAAATCTGTTGTATTATCTACACTTGCAGGAAAAATTCCTTTTTCCTCTTTACCTTCACTCTCACCAAATAATTGTTTCCACCACTCACTTATATAATGTAGTTTTGGTTCGTAATTTACTAAAAGCTCAATCTTCTTTTTCTTTTTATACATAATATTTCTTGCAACTGCATAATCGTAGCAATCATTATTTTCTAAAGAAGAATATTTCTTTTCTGCTGAATAAACACCATCAAGAAGTCTATCAATATTAATTCCAGCACTTGCTATTGGAAGTAGTCCTACTGCTGTAAACACAGAATATCTACCACCAATATCATCAGGAACTACAAAAGTCTCATAACCTTTCTCATCAGCTAACTTCTTTAATACACCTTTTTCTTTATCAGTCGTAACAAAGATTCTGTCTTTTGCTTTATCTTCTCCCTATTTTT
>ERZ825670.1644-NODE-1644-length-23569-cov-8.296462_pt1 | contig 23569 bp, 19 predicted proteins | sample MGYA00519929_ERZ825670 | MGnify/ENA primary metagenome ERZ825670 (study PRJEB31778, sample SAMEA3449207) | human gut metagenome | biome: human gut; feature: human-associated habitat; material: faeces | place: United Kingdom | collected 2010/2012 ...
TTCAGATAAACAGTTTTATTTTTTTAACTGTCTACCTAAAAGGGAGCATACCATCGGCTCTCTTTGGAAGCGTCTCCTTTGCTGCGCAAATCAGGATTTATCTTCTTACTTTTACTCCCTTTCCATCTCTTCCCATGAGTCGTATTTTACTGAATACCAACTCTTTTTCTTTATAAATAATCGATGGGTTGTCTTCGTTTTCCACTCCGGTAAGATATACATGTTTTATATGATCATCTTCCTGAAGTTTCATGCCACGGATACCGATGGCTCCCTTTTTCTTTCTTGTGACTTCTTCTAATGGAAAACGTAGGAAGTATCCTTCTTCACTCTGCATGATAATCTGCGCATTTATGCTGCCTTCTTTCGCGGCAACGAGGCGTACTGCTGCCAGGATATCGCCTTCTGCGAGTTTAGTGGAAGCTACTGTTTTCTTTTGTACGATAAATTCTGCTCCATCAACAAGCTTTATCATGGATGAGGCTGTTACAAAGAGAAGGGAGGATTCTTTTAATGTTCTATCTGGAACGATGAGAAGAATCTGTTCATTCCGGCTATCATAGTTTCCGATATTATCAAGAGGAGTTCCCTTATCTCGGAGCCGTCCTGACGGAATATCCTGTACTTTTATCTGATGCATCACACCAGTATCGGTGAATACACAGATCTTATCAGTATTCATACAGTGTACGATATGACGGTATTCCTTTAATACAGTTTCTTCATTTCTCTCATAAGTGTTTTTATCAAGAATCTTGGAGTAACCGAAACGATCCATAACAAATACAACTTCTTTTTCTTCGATTGGCAGCGCTTTTACAACAGCTGCTTTTGCGTTTGTAAGCTCTGTCTTTCTGTCAAAGCCGTAGTTCTTTTTAATTTTTTCCAAATCCTTTTTCATGACACGCTTCATGGAGGCTGGATGCTCTAAAATATCCTGATATTTGTCTATCTTTTTAAGAATTTCCGCATACTCTTCCTGTAATGCCATGATTTCAAGTCCGATGAGGCGGTACAGGCGCATTTCAAGAATGGCGGATGCCTGCTTTTCCGTGAAACAAAGTTTGGATGCTTCTTTTTTCGATTTCTGTGTTTTAAAAGTGATATTTTCTGTATCACCATTAATCAGGCAGGATTTGGCATCTTTTAAACTTTTGCTTCCACGAAGAATCTCGATAATCAAGTCAATAATATCACAGGCTTTAATCAGACCTTCTTTAATTTCCTTTTGTTCTAATTCTTTTTTAAGAAGAGTCTCATACTTTCTCGTAAGTACTTCATAATGGAACTTTGTGTGATGACTGATTATATCCTTTAAACTTAAAAGTTCCGGCTTACCATTAGCGATGGCAAGCATATTTACTCCAAAAGTATCCTCTAGTCTCGTCTTCTTGTAGAGAAGGTTTTCTAAACGCTCTGCATCTGCATTTCTACGAAGCTCTAATACGATACGGATTCCCTCTTTAGAGGATTCATTAGAAACATCAATGATATCACTTGTTGTTTTATTCTCAATTAAACCGACAACATCGGAAATAAACTTGCTGATATTAGCTCCAATCATTGTATATGGAATCTCTGTAATGACAAGCTTATCCCTCTCGGAGCGCTTCTTTGCTTTTTCAAAATGGACCTTTCCACGAAGCTTCATTTTCCCGCTTCCAGTCTCATAAATATTCTTTAATTCTTTCTGGTTTACTACGATTCCTCCTGTTGGGAAATCCGGCCCTTTCACATATTCCATCAACTCTTCTGTTGTAATTTCTGGATTATCCATGTAAGCTTTTACCCCATCCACAACTTCAGAAAGGTTGTGTGGAGGAATACTTGTAGTCATACCTACCGCAATTCCTTCTGCGCCGTTAATCAAAAGGTTCGGAATACGAACTGGAAGAACAACAGGCTCTTTTTCTGTCTCATCAAAGTTTGGCTGAAAGTCAACAACATTCTTATCCATATCTGCAAGATAGACATCCTGTGTGAACTTCTGAAGCTTTGCCTCCGTATAACGCATGGCCGCCGCTCCATCTCCCTCGATAGAGCCAAAGTTACCATGTCCATCAACTAAAGGCATTCCCTTTTTAAAATCCTGTTCCATTACGACTAACGCTTCATAAATCGAACTGTCGCCGTGCGGGTGATATTTACCCATTGTATCTCCCACAATACGGGCAGATTTACGATGTGGCTTGTCTGCTGAAAGACCTAACTCCTGCATCGCATACAGTACTCTTCGCTGTACTGGTTTTAAACCATCCCGCACATCTGGTAACGCCCGCTGACAGATAACGCTCATCGCATAATCAATATAAGACTTCTGCATTACGTCAGAAAACTCTGTTTTTATAATCTGCTCAGACATTTCTTTCTCCGTTTCTCAATCTGTTTGTAACTATTCAGGTTTATTATACATTTTCAATAAATATATTTTAAAAAGCTATATAATAATCACTCTTTTCCGGTTACATCTATTCATAATTTTCTAAAATTATTATTCCTATTTTATAAATCTAAATCCGCATCCTGCGCGTGTGCATGAATAAATGCTCTTCTTGGTGGAACTTCGCTTCCCATCAGCATAGAAGTCACTTCTGAAGCCAATCTTCCATCTTCAATCTCGACCTGCTTTAAAATACGGGTTTCTGGATTCAGTGTTGTCTCCCAAAGCTGCTCGGCATCCATCTCACCAAGACCTTTAAATCGCTGTAAAGTAAAGTTACTCTTATGGTTCTTACGATAGTTCTCCAACGCTCTGTCATCATAAAGATATTCTTCCCTGCCTCGCTTAGGAATCGCTTTATAAAGCGGTGGTGTTGCCAGGTAAACGTGTCCCTGATGAATGAGATCTGGCATAAAGCGATAGAAAAATGTCAGCAACAATGTTGCAATATGGGCTCCATCGACATCGGCATCCGTCATGATTACGATTTTATTATATTTTAACTTGGAAATGTCAAAATCGTTGCCGTAACCTTCTGAAAATCCACAGCCAAAAGTATGAATCATCGTCTTAATCTCTGCATTTGCAAGGACTTTATCCATAGAAGCCTTCTCTACGTTAAGAATCTTTCCACGAATTGGAAGGATAGCCTGTGTACGGCGGTTTCTTGCCGTCTTTGCAGAACCACCCGCAGAATCTCCCTCCACAATAAAGACCTCACATTCTTCTGGATTACGACTCTCACAGTTTGCTAACTTTCCATTCGTATCAATGGAGAACTTAGACTTTGAAATGAGATTCGTTCTCGCTCTCTCTTCTGCCTTTCGAATCTTGGCAGACTTCTCTGCACAGGCAATGACCTTCTTTAATTCTTCAAGGTTTCTGTCATAATATAAAGGAAGTTCTTCACCGAGCACTTCACTGACAGCCTTACCTGCATCTGGATTATCAAGTTTTGTCTTTGTCTGTCCCTCAAATCTTGGGTCTTTATGCTTAATAGAAAGAACTGCTGTCATCCCGTTACGCACATCCGCTCCGGTAAAGTTCTTATCTTTTTCTTTTAAAATGCCGAGTTCTCTGGCATACTGGTTCATAACAGAAGTAAACTTTGTCTTAAAGCCAGTAATGTGAGTTCCGCCTTCCATTGTGCAGATATTGTTGCAGAATCCCATAATTGTCTCCTGGAATTCATCTACATACTGGAATGCAGCCTCTACCTCGATATCGTCTACTTTTTTCTTAAAATAAACAATCTCGCCAACTGCAGGCTTGCCTTTATTTAAATCTCTGACATACGCCTTTAGGCCTTCTTCTTCATGAAAAAGGACGGTTTCCTCTTCTCCCGGTCTTCTATTTTCAAAGGTAATAGATAATCCCGGATTCAGATAAGCAGTCTCATGTAATCTGCTCTTAATGGATTCCGCCTTAAAGTATGTCTTATCAAATATTTCTCCATCTGGTAAAAAAGTAACAGTTGTTCCTGTATCACCTTTTCTACAGGTACCGATTACTTCTAACGGGGCAACTGCTTTGCCTTTCTCGTACATCTGCTGGTATACCTTACCCTCAGAACGTACCTTAACTTCTAACCATACAGAAAGTGCATTAACAACAGAAGCACCTACACCATGAAGTCCTCCTGAAATCTTATACCCGCCTGTACCAAACTTGCCTCCGGCATGAAGCATGGTAAATACCATCTCCACCGCCGGAATGCCTGTCTTACTGTTAATTCCCGTAGGGATACCTCGTCCATTATCCTGAATCGTCGCTGTTCCGTCTTCATCAAGAATCACCTGAATATTACTGCAATATCCTGCTAAATGCTCATCTACTGCATTATCTACAATCTCGTAGATCAGATGATTCAGACCTCTGGTAGAAACACTTCCAATATACATTCCCGGACGCTTTCTTACCGCTTCAAGTCCCTCCAGAACCGCAATACTATTCGCATTATATGTTGTCTGCTGTTCCATAAATACCTCGCAAATTTACTTATAATCGCTTCTTTTCTAAACTATCTTGTCCGTCCCTTTTTATAAACAGGTATCTGTTGCTGCCAGTCAGGACAATCTACATCATAATATAATTTATTCTCATAAATCATATTTATTTCACCATTTTTATATTCAAATGCTGCAGAAGAGCAATTTCTTCCAAAAGGCGTCTTCCAGAACTCGCTGAGAGGGCGCTTTGTAAAATTAAGGATAAAACTTCTTACTACGCAGCCATGTGCCACAATAAGAATATTCTCTGCCTTTCCCTCTAGAGGAACAATCTCTTCCTGGAAAAATTCATCTGTTCTCTTTAATACATCCTGAAAATACTCTCCATACTTTGCAGGACGGAAATGTGCCGGATCAAGACGGAATCTCTGATAACGAACCATTGCCGGATTCGCCATTATTTTCCCGATGATCTTTCCTTCCGACGTTCCAAAACTCATCTCTTTTAAACGGTCATCACGGACAATCTCTATCGGACGGTCTCTTCGAACAACCTGTGCTGTCTTGTAAGCCCTCTTTAACGGACTTGAAAAGATATGGTCAAAGGGAATATCCTTCATTCCTTCTGAGGTCATCTCTGCCTGCTCGATTCCCTTCGGAGCCAGGGGAATATCCACCTGTCCCTGAAGCTTACTTCTCTTATTCCACTTTGTCTCTCCGTGTCTCATTAAATATATCTTCATTTTAATACCTTCTTCTCATTCTGTAAAAAAGCTTCTGCAATCTCCTTTAACTTCATTCCGTTCGATGCTTTTAATAAAAGGACATCATCTGGATGTACATAAGTCAAAAGGTAATCCTTTAACGCATCTCTTGACTCAAAATGCTTCACAACGATTCTTTCGTTATTATCTTCAACACCTTTTAAAATCTCTTCGGAAAGTTCACCATAAGCAGCGACCTCATCCACCTGTGTTCCTGCAATAAACTTACCTACTTCATAGTGATATTCTCTCTCTTTTTCTCCAAGTTCAAGCATATCTGCCAACGCTGCGATTCTTCTTCCTTTCACACCTTCCATAGAGGAAAGAACGGAAACACTTGCCTTCATAGAATCCGGGCTTGCATTATATGTATCATCAATTAATGTGCAGCTCTTTAAGGTATGCATCTGCTGACGCTGTCCGTGGAAAGTAACAAGCGCTTTCGCAGCCGCTTTCATATCAAGTCCCATCTGATGAGCAACTCCAAGAGCAACTAATGCATTACGCACGTTATGTTCGCCCATTGTTCCGAGAACAACTTCCATATCTTTTATTACTTTTCCTTCTTTATAGAAGAAATGAAAAATGGTCTGTCCGTCTTTTACATGCACATTCTCTGCTCTGTAATCACAGGCTTTATCCATTCCATAGAAAAATGTCTTATGAGATAACTTACCGCGATATGGTGCAAGAAACTTGTCATCCCCATTAAGGAACACCATACCATCTTCTGGAAGCCCCTTCACAATATCCATCTTCTCAAGACAGATATTCTCCTGCGTCTTTAACTGTGCGATATGACTTACACCAATCATTGTAACAACGGCTACATTCGGGCGAATCATATTCGTAAGCTTCTCAATCTGTCCTCTCTCACTCATGCCGATTTCAAGAACAGCAATTTCATCCTCTCTGGTCAAATGAGAAAGTGTTAAAGGAACACCAATCTGGCTGTTCTGGTTTCCAATTGTCTGAAAAACCTTCTTCTGAGAAGCCAATACCGTACTGATCATCTCTCTTGTTGTTGTCTTACCAACACTTCCTGTAACTGCAACAACAGGAAGATTCATACGATTTCTGTAGAAAGTCCCTACCTTCTGCATCGCTTCCACTGTATCTGCAACCTTAATCCATGGCTTATTCTCAAAACCCTCTAACGGTTCGTCATGTTCTGATGTAAAAGTCGCACCGTTAATCTTAAGAGCACCATCAATAAACTTGTGCGCATCTACTCTCTCTCCGATAATCGGAACAAAGATGCTATCTTCACTTCCAGAACGGGAATCAATTGAAAACTCCTTAATTCCTTTATTCTCATCTCCACATAAAAGCTGTCCACTGCAAGCTTCTACGATATCTTTAATTGTTATATTCTCCATTACTATCTTCTCCTGATAATCATACTTATCCTTAAACGACTTTGGAATGTCCAGCGGACATTCCAACATAATATCTTACAGCAATCTCTAAATAGATGCAAGAAAATTCTCTTTTTCAAACATTTGTTCTGGTTCATTATATAACATGATAAGAAATTTGTCAAATCATATTAAATCCTAATTTGCCGCAGGCAAAAGAATAGAACTCAGTGAGATAAATAAAGCATATTTGCGGCCTCGAAGCAAGGTTTGGATGCAAGCGCCTAAGCGAATATTCAAACTGCCGCGACTAAAGTCACAAATATGCTTTATTTATCTCCCCGAGTTCGTCTCCATTGCCTGCGGCAATCAGAATCTATTCCGGTATTGTAATTTTCCCATAAATTGCAGAAGTAGCTGCTGTCGCAGGGGATCCTAAATAAATGCCTACTTTAGATGTTCCCATACGTCCTAAGAAGTTACGGTTATTCGTAGCGAGTACCTTTTCTCCATCACAAAGGATTCCGCCAGAACGTCCACAGCACAGTCCGCAGCCTGGCTGTGTGATAATTGCTCCGGCTTTCGCTAATGTTTCCATATAACCTGCTTTTACTGCCTCAATATAAATCTTACGGCTTGCAGGTGTTACGATTGTACGGCAAGCTACTGTTTTTCCCTCTAGAATCTTAGCTGCTCTTGCTAAGTCTTCTAAACGGCCATTGGTACAAGAACCGATAAATACCTGATCAATCTCCGTTCCGACAAGTTCACTTACAGGATGAATATTATCTACCTGAGATGGACAGGCACAGACTGGCACAAGTTCTTCTGCCTGATAAGTCATCACACGGCAGTAAGATGCATCTTCATCTCCATAAAGCCAATCTACATCTTCGAGATTCACTTCTGAATACTCACAGGTTTTCTCATCTGGACGGAAGAGACAGCACTTCGCCCCAGCTTCAATGGCCATATTGGAAATAGTCATTCTGGATGCAACGCTCATTGCATCTACTGCAGAACCTGTAATTTCAAGTGCCTTATAAGTAGCTCCATCAGCACGAAGGTCACCGATCAGACGTAAAATAACATCTTTTGCTGTAACATTGGCCGGAAGAGTTCCATTAATCACTACTTTAATTGTTTCTGGTACACGAATCCACATCTCTCCTGTTCCAAGAATAGATGCCATCTCTGTATAACCAATACCAGAAGAAAAACAGCCAACACAACCATAAGTTGTTGTATGAGAATCTGTACCAAAAACAATATTACCTGGCTTTGCATAACCAGCTTCTGTCATAAGCTGATGACAGATACCGTCACGTCTATGTACATGTGTTAAACCATATTTATCTGCAAAGGCATCACCAATTTTAAAATGACGAACATCCTCTACTGCACTTGTAGGTACAAGATGGTCATAAATTAAAACAACCTTATCTGGATCCCAGAGTTTTGTAAATCCCATCTCTTCAAATTTATCTGCGACAAAAGGAATGAAAATATCATGAATCATTACTCTGTCAACATTTACAGTAACAATCTGACCTGGAGTTACTTTAGAAAGGCCAGTATTTTTTTCGATAATTTTTTCAATTAATGTACTTCCCATGACTGCCTCCTAAATAATTCCGTTACGTTTCTGCATTGCTTTTACAAGACCACCTGCATTGATAATATCCATCAGATTATCTGGCAGCGGATGAATCGGATATGTCTTTCCATCAAATTCTAAAGACTCTCCCATATTTACTGTGAGACTGTCTCCTTCTTTGATTACATCCTGAATATCACTATTCTCAATAAGTAAAAGTCCATTATTGATAGAGTTTCGGAAGAAAATACGGGCATAGGACTTCGCAATAACGCACTTTACCTTTAATGCCTTAATAATTTCCGGTGCCTGTTCTCTGGAAGAACCACAACCAAAGTTCTTGCCGGCAACAATAATGTCACCTTCCTGAATCTGACTTGCAAGTTCCGGTCTTAATGGAGAAAATCCATACTGCTTCATATCTTCAACGGTAGGAAGTGCCAGATATTCTGTAGGAATAATGATATCGGTATCAATATCATCACCGAGCACCCATACCTTTCCGATAAATTGTTCCATAATAATACCTCTTTCTGTTACATAAACACTATATATAATCTTATATCGATAGTTATAATAGACATGCACCGTACTTATGTACTACATAGACGATGTAACATAATTATTATAAATTCGTAGGAATCTTTAATTTCTAATCTTCTGGTCCTGTAATATAGCCTGCGAGAGCGGATGCAGCTACGGTTGCTGCACTTGCCAGATAAACTTTAGAGCTTGGTGCACCTGCACGTCCCTTAAAGTTTCTTGTACCTGTGGAAATAAGCACTTCATTCTCACCGATAACGCCCTGGCAGCTTCCCCAGCATACGGAACAGTTGCAGTTCATAACCATTGCACCAGCTTCCATTAATGTTGTAATGATTCCTTCTTCTAATGCCTGAATATAGACTGCTTTTGAAGCAGGAGCTACAATAAAACGAACCTTAGGATCAACCTGCTTTCCTTTTACAATTTCAGCCGCTACGCGTAAGTCATCAATACGTCCATTATTACAAGAGCCTAAGAACGCCTCATCAATCGCAATTTTCTCTTTTTTTACATCTTTAAGAAGTGCAAAGTTATCTACAAAATCCGGACGTACGACTACAGGCTCAATCTTACTTAAATCATAATCATATACTTCACAGAAATGTGCGTCTTCATCACTCTTAAACATATGTACTGCTTCTCGCCCATGTGCTTTACAATATTCTACAACCTTTTCATCCGGTTCAACAATACCAGCCTTTGCTCCTGCCTCTACAGTAAGATTACAAAGAACCATACGGTCATCAACAGAAAGATTATGCGCTCCGTCTCCTGCAAATTCCATAATCTTATAATTGGCTCCATTCGCTCCGATATCTCCGATAATGGTAAGGATTAAATCTCTTGGATAAACACCCTCTCTTAACTTGCCATGTAAGTTAAAACGAATTGTTTCTGGAACCATAACCCAGGAAGTTCCTGTTGTCATCGCATACAAAAAGTCTGTACATCCAACCCCTGTACCAAATGCACCTAATGCACCGTAAGATGTAGTGTGGGAATCCGCACCGAAAATAAGCTCACCTGGGCAAACATAATCTTCCATCATAATCTGATGGCATACTCCCTGTCCCTCGTACAGCTTAATATCATTCTCAATTGCAAAATCACGCATCTTCTTATGCGCTTCTGCAGTTTTGGGATTCTCAGCAGGAACGTTATGATCCATAATGAAAACAACCTTATCCTTATCTGCGATCTTTGGATTTTTCAATTGATTATGGTACATATCAACAGTCAGATGTGTTGTACCATCATTACTCATCATACGATCAAGTGTAACAGTATGTATATCGTTTGGTTTTACAAAATCAACACCGGCAGCGCGGGCGATAATCTTTTCTCCTAAAGTCATTCCCATGATTTACGCTTCCTCCTTATTTAAAGATGCAATTAACCCTCCGGCATTCAGAATATTCTGCATATATTCCGGAAGTTTTGTACAGGAAAATACCTGCCCATCAACGGTAACTGTACCAGCAGATAAATCAAGATCTGCCTGTCCACCATCTTCCACATGTTCATATAAATCTTTGCATACAATAACAGGAAGTCCGATGTTAATCGAATTACGATAAAAAATTCTGGCAAAAGACTTCGCAATAACTGCCTTAATTCCAAGTGCTTTTAAAACACTTGGTGCCTGCTCTCTTGAAGAACCACAGCCAAAGTTCTCACCGGCAACAATCAAATCTCCTGGCTGAGCTTTCTTTGCAAAATCAGGATCTAAAGACTCAAAAGTGTATTGTTTCATTGCTTCAATATCTGGTAAAAGCAGGTACTGAGAAGCAATAATCTGGTCAGTATCCACATCATTATGAAACTTCCATACTTTATTCATAAATATTACCTCCAATAAAATGTTCTATTTATTAGAATACTACAAATTAAAAATGAAGTCCAGAAATTAAATTGCGAACTCCCCAGCTTATAAACGCTAGAGCGTGTTTGAAAAATGCTTTCTGTAAGATGTGCGTTACAATTTGTGGAAGATTTTTCCTGAATGAGAGCGGCGTAGCTGACTACGTCAACTGAATGAAAACAAAATATACCGCAAGTTGGGGCATGCATATTGCTGAAATGATTTTTCAAACACGCTCTAAAGGTTCCTACTCCAAATTATAAAAATAATAAAATGCATAATTATTAAAAATGATATTGTAACTTCCACTCTTCCAAAATTTACAAAAAGAAAATGAATGTACTAAAAATAGTGCATTTTTCTTTCTTTTTTCCCTTGCTTTTTTCTGCAATTTCAGATACAATTTAGACATAAGTTAGATAATGTAATTCTAATTTTAAAGAGATGCCCTCCTCTGCTGGTTCTTTGGTATTTATTTTTTATATAGCATACGGGGCATCTCTTTTTTTGCATTTTTATAATTATTCAATTATATTGTTAAGAAGAATTCTTAAATCATTATATCAGATGTGAGATGACTCGCATCTCTCAACAAGAATGCCGAGACATTCTTGAATTTAGGAAAGGACATAAAAATGGGACAATTACCACAAGATCCAATTATGCTTTACAGCGTTATTAACACAAAATTAAGAGACTTCTATTCTTCATTAGAAGTATTATGTGAAGATATGGGCCTCAGTGAGGAAGAACTAAAGGAAAAATTATCTTCTGCAGGATTTGAATATGATAAAGATAGAAATCAGTTTATATAGTATTACAAAAACTTTTTTCTAATTCCTGTAATACTTCTTCTGACATCTGCTCAGCCACTTCCATTACTCCTTTTATCTGTTCTTTTACTATTCCATCTAATGAAACCCGCCGGTACACACTGTCACGGTGCATTCCCCTTATCCTCTACTTCTACATCTGCTTACGTACTATCTTATATTCATCGTCCATCTGGAAATACGGACAGCTATCTGATGAGCCGGACAACATCCTTGCCAGATCATCCTCATCCAAATTCACCTGACATTCCCCTGTTCCATCTTCCTCATCGATCCAATAATATGCACATAAATCACATTGACTTGCCATAATCAATCTCCTTCTCTCATTTGTAAAATTCTTACATTTATCTTATCACATTTCCAATCGCATTTCAACCTCTTTTTCACACATTTTTTTACAAAAATTTGACTTATATTTCTTTCTTTTTTTACCAATACTTGTTATTATAGTAATAATACTGACTTTTTCGGAATATATTATTTTTTCAGGAGGTTTTACTTATGAAATGTGCTATTGTCGATTTAGGATCTAATACAATTCGTCTTTCCCTTTATAATACCCTGGAGAATGGCGGATTTGAAACTTTATTTTCTAAGAAATATATGGCAGGACTTGCCGGATATGTTTCTCACGGAATCATGTCTAACGATGGTATCAATCAGGCTTGTGCTGTACTGCTTGATTTCAAGATTCTTCTGCAGCAGCTCGGCGTAAAAGATATGCATGTATTCGCTACCGCATCTCTCCGTAATATCAAAAATACAGAGAAGGCTCTTGAAACAATCAAAAGAAGAACCGGTCTCTCCGTTGATGTAATCGAGGGAAGCGAAGAAGGTATTCTTGGTTACTACGGTGCTTTATATACAACCGATTTAAAGAACGGTATGATGTTTGATATCGGCGGTGGCAGTACTGAATTTGTACGCGTAAAAAACGGAAAGGTTAAAAATTCACAGAGTGTCTCTATCGGTTCCCTCAATCTTTTCCACAGTAACGTTTCCGGTTTATGGCCAGAGAAAAAAGAACAGAAAGCAATCACAAAACAGATTAATAAGAAACTTAATACCGTAGATTTTCCAAAAAAATCTCCAGAAAAGGTTTGCTGTGTCGGCGGTACCTGTCGTGCGATTTTAAATATTGTAAACTATCATTTTAACAAGCAGGAAAATAATCGCATTATCACAAGAGAAGAATTTGATAAAATTTTAAAAATTTTAACCAAACACGATATCACTTCCCGCAATTATATTTTAAAATTATGCCCAGACCGTGTGCACACAATTATTCCAGGTATGATGGTTGTAAAAGAGATTATGGACCGTCTGAATTGTAAGGAATTATGGGTATCCCGTTACGGTGTACGAGAAGGATATCTTTGCAAAAACTTTCTTATGACTGGCTCCACACAGGAAGTTACGAAATAACTTTCTTCTGTAAGACTCCTTGAAGATTTCACAATAAATGCTATAATTATTAATTGTGAAGATTTTAAGGAGGAGAATATCATGACAATACTTGAAAAAAGAAAATTAGCTCCAGAACGTGACGAGCATTTAAAAAAAGGAGAATTCACTGTTTTAAACGGAGAATATTCCAAGAATTTTAACGTGTACGTTGTAGGTGAGAAACATAAAGAAGCAGTTGATTTTATCAAAGTTGCTTTAGACCGTTCTACAGATAACGTTCTGGGCTTTGGAATTAAAATGGGATGCCAGAAGAATTTTAATGTCATCGTGTGGGATGAGGAAGATATTCCAGAAGAGTATAGAGTATAATTCCGGGTTGCAATATTGATCAGCGATACAGACACATTATTTGTAATCAGGTCAATACTTGTTGACTGTTGTGTAACATCTGTATAATCATAGGCATTCGAAGTTTAATGGCATTACAATATCTTCCAGTGCAACAGAAGAACTTGTTTCTTTAGCAAAATCATATTGAACAAAATCGCTGCGCGATGGCTTGCGAAAGCTACGTGCAGCGATTTTGTTCAATCAGGATTTATTCACAGTGTCCTTTTTCCTTGATGACATCAATTACAGAGTCCACATATTTTTCGCACTCTTTCTCGGTCTCAGCCTCAACCATAACACGAATCACTGGTTCTGTACCACTTTCGCGTACGAGGATTCTTCCTGTACTTCCAAGTGTTTCTGCAACCTGTTTTACTGCTGCCTGTACATCAGCATCATTCTGTGCCTCTGGTTTGCTCTTTACACGGACATTTTTAAGTACCTGTGGGTAAATGCGTACTGGGGATGTGAGTGTTGCAAGAGAGGACTTTTTCTCTAACATAACTTCCATCATCTTGATGGCTGTGAGGATTCCATCTCCTGTTGTTGCATATTTACTAAAAATGATATGCCCAGACTGTTCTCCGCCGATACGGTGTCCGTTCTTTACCATGTTTTCGTAAACATATTTATCACCAACCTGTGTTTTTTCGTAATCAATACCAAGTTCATCAAAGGCTTTATAAAGTCCGAAGTTAGACATGATTGTTGTTACTACAGTGTTGTTGCGAAGTGCACCTTTTTCTTTGAGATAGCGTCCATAAACGTATAAAATTAAGTCTCCGTCTACGACATTTCCGTTCTCATCAACAGCGATACAACGGTCTGCATCTCCATCAAAGGCAAATCCAACATCAAGCTGATTCTCTTTTACGAAGTTCTGAAGGACTTCAATATGTGTAGAACCAGCATTCATGTTAATGTTCAATCCATCTGGTTCTGCATTGATTACATAAGTTTTCGCTCCTAATGCATCAAATACGCTCTTTGCAATCATCCAGGAACTTCCGTTAGCACAGTCAAGTCCAACCTTGATGTTCTTATAAGAACGTGTTGCAAGAGAAATCAAATATCCGATGTAACGATTTCTTCCTGCCGAATAATCAACCGTACATCCAATCTGGTCTCTTACTGCCATTGGGACTTCAATCTTTCCATCAATATAATCTTCGACTTTAAGGATGGTTTCTTCATCCATCTTTTCACCTTTTGAATTGATAAGCTTGATTCCATTATCATAGTATGGATTATGGCTGGCAGAAATCATAATTCCGCAGTCAAAATCTTCTGTTCTTACTACATAAGAAACACTTGGGGTTGTTGTTACATGTAACAGATAAACATCTGCTCCAGAAGCAGTTAAACCTGCTACTAATGAATATTCAAACATATAGCTTGAACGGCGTGTGTCCTTTCCAATAACAACTTTACATTTTTCTTTTTTATCTTTTCCATAATACCATCCAAGAAAGCGACCAACCTGATATGCATGTTCTACGGTTAAATCTACGTTTGCTTCGCCACGGAAACCATCTGTTCCAAAATATTTACCCATCGTTTTTCTCCTGTTACCTATCGTTCTTTATTAATCTTATCTACATTCTATTCCTGTAATTTTGTAATATATCTACAAAATATAGAGTTGGCATGTACGGATACATTGATATTCAAAATCATATTCTCTGCCCGTATATCCGTACAAATGATTTCTCTATTACAGATATTTGCTTTTTAGCTTTAGTATCATAGCACTATTCATGACGTAATGCAACGATTGGATCTAAGTTTGCAGCTTTTACTGCCGGTAATAATCCAAATACAACTCCGATAACTGTGGAAAAGGCAATAGCAAGGATTACGGCCGGTATACTGATAGCAATCGGAACATTAGATATCTTTCCGATAATTTCAGCTAAGGCAATACCTGTAATCGTACCAATGATACCACCTAAACTTGTAAGTACCGCCGCTTCAGTTAAGAACTGGGCAAGAATTCTATTCTTTCTTGCACCAATCGCTTTTTTAAGACCGATTTCTCTTGTACGCTCTGTTACCGATACCAGCATAATATTCATAACACCAATACCACCAACTAACAAGGAAATACTTGCGATCCAAATTAACTGTTTATTCGTTGTTGCACTTACCTGCTGGCTTTCTTCCGCAGTCTCATTCATATTGGCTGCACGATACTTAATACTCTTACTTGTTACCGTCTCATTTAATAAGGTCTGCGCCGCCTTTCCAACGGATGTCATATTATCTGTTGAATCTGCAAGCAGCTTCGCATTCTGTGGCTCATCATACTGCTGCACAATATTCCAGTCAACATCTGGAATTACAACAATACCACTGGCACTTCCATCATTATATACATAGGTATAATAATCTTCCACCGAATTAATTACCGGACTAAATGCTGTTGATTCCTCAATAACACCGATAACGATAAATGGTTCTCCCTTAATATCAATTGTCTTTCCTACCGGGTTGGCGTCTCCAAAAAGAGAATCGGCAGCTACACTATCTATTACCGCAACTTTACGATACTTTTCATAATCGCTGTCTGTAAATCCTCTTCCTCTTTTCATAATGTATCCACAAGTCCCAAGATAATGGGAATCTGCTCCGATAAGCTGTCCGCCTGAAAGTGATGTATCATTATAGTAAATGTAGTCAACCTGTGTACGGGATACATATAAAGATGCATCTTTTACATGGTCAATATCTGCAAGCTGCTGGCGCATATCGTCATCAAGAACCGGGATTCCTTTTGGAATTCCATATTCCATCTCTGCCGGATAGTTTCCTTCTTCTGTAAGCTGCACTGTTGTCGTGTTCGTTCCTGAACCAATCAGGTTTTTCTTAATCTGTTCATTTGTTCCTTTGATTGTTGATACGATAGCAATAATTGCTGCGATACCAATAATGATACCTAACATTGTCAGGAAGGAACGTAGTCTGTGACTCCACACACCCTGAAAAGATAATCTTATATTTTCAAGCATTGTTCTTCCTCCTAATAAATCATTTCGCTATCGTCTTCCGAAATTTTTGTCTTTACTCCTTCTCTTAAATTCTTTCCATAAGGGAAGGCAATATTATCGTCTTCTGTAACACCTGAAACAATTTCGATATATTGTCCATTCATTGTCTTTCCAATCGTTATATACTGTTTTTTCAAGCGTTTTGTCTTCTTATCTCTAAGATACACATAACTCTTCTTATCTTCTGTTCGAATATACGCTTTCTGAAGATATACTGCGTTTTCGTTGGCCGTTCCCATAGATTTCGAACTGTAAGAAACTTCAACACTGCCTCCAGGACTTAGCCCATCTGCATCTTTTATAAATGCAACGATTGGATAATAGGAACTGTTTGGATTAGATACATCTCCGCCATTACTACTGTCTGCTGTAGGAAAATCAGAAATTTCTTTTACCTCTGCAGTATATTCATCTCCAGTATCACTTGATACACATTTGATCGTTCCACCGACCTTTACACTATCAAGTTCCATCTCGCTGATTGATGTTTTTACATACATTCCATCTGCAGCTTTTACCACGATTGCGGCTGAACCATCCGTTGGAAGTGTTCCCTTGCTGTACGCTGTCGTTACTGTTCCGGCAAGCTTTGCCTTTACTGTTGCCTTATCTACTTCTGCCTTAGCTTCTTTATAACTAATCTGTGCATCATGAAGATCTTCTTTGGCCTGTGCGATATCATCTTCCTTATCAGAAATCGCTGCTTTTAACTCCTCGGCTGTATAGCCGTTATCATCTCCGCCGCTGCTATCTGTTCCGTCATCTATACCATCGCCAGAGCCTGAACCTGAACCATCATCGGAGCCACCTCCATTATTATCATCTCCATCATCACCAGTATCTGCACCTTTTACAATCAGTGTTCTTGAAATCTGCTCTTTTGAAATTCCTTTTACATTCTTTACCTGTGCTGTGATTGTTACAGAAGAAGACGGCTCTCCCTCGTCCACATACAGCCAGACACCTGACTTTGTTTTTGTGATTGTCGTATCTTTTGAGATATTATCACTAAGCTTCCATGTAACTTTACTCTGATCAATACTCTTTCCATCTTCTGTTACAACGGTAAGCAGACATCCATTTCCTGCGGTTACCCTCTTACGATTCTGTTTAAACTTAATCTTTTTGTCTGTAGAAGGAGTTGTTGGATTTTCATGTTCTGTAGTTGGCTTCGATGGGTCATCTTTCTTCACCTTACTCTTTAAATAAGAGATGGTATATCCTGTCCCATCTGCTAATTCTACTGTAAACTTGCTGGAGGAAGTAATCTCTAATGTATTTGCATTCTCTGTATTCTCATTGTCATAATCTTTTTCTGATGCGTACTCAATAAACTCGGCATTAATACCCTTTTTAATCAAGTCATTCAATAAAGAACCGCTGATTTTTCCACCTTTTTGTAAATAGAAAATGTATTTGCCGTTGGAATCTTTTTGTCCATCCTCTAACTTATCTGCTTTTAAATCTTTGTATGCAGGTCTTATAGTTAAGTTGTCGAAATCTGACACTTTATATAATCCATCTTCCTCTAAATCTGTAAATACTCTGTCTGGATTATATTCATATCTGTTCTTTTCCTTGCCGTTTTCATCAAATTCAATAAACGTAGCATACTTTTTAGAATCATGTAATGACTTAATGACTGAACCTTTTACTCTTCCGTTAACGTTCAGATAATAAATATAGGCATTGCCAGCAGAAGAACCATCTCCACTAGAACTGTCTCTTTCACTGACTGATTCTATCGAATTATGTAAAGTTCTTGAATCTCCACCTTCGTTTAACTTATTAACTGTATAATTATCGTTATCATAAACATTAACTTTTGTGTCTGGCGAAAGCTCAAATGTTGCAATTGGATTCTTAGATTCTTCCGATTTATATGAGCGGAACTCTGCATATTTTCCTTCAGAAATAAGCTTCTTGACAAACGCTCCACTAATCGTTCCATTTTTTGTAAGTGTGAAAATAAGTGAATCATCTTCTTTTGTTCCTGCACCGGACGTTGCAGCTTTATCTGCTTCACTACTAACATGATCCCGTAAAACTAACTTTGTCTCTCCAGAGCCGGAGCCACTCTCGGAACCCGAACCACTTCCGGAACCACTCTCGGAACCTGAGCCACTTCCGGAGCCACTCTCGGAACCTGAGCCACTTCCACTTTTAGAGACAGCATTCCCACTCTGTACTTTAACATCAGAACTTGTACCCTCTGTATTTCCATTCGCTTCTGCCACAAGATAACTAAGACTTGTTCCCTTAATAGCAGAAAGATTCACTGAGGCATTCATAACATCACTGTTTCCCGTATTTACGGCACCAACTGTTTTTGTATTTTTAAGCTTTTTCAGCTCTTTTTCCATCTCGGCGATTTCCATTTTAGAAGACTGTATCTGAAGTTTTTGTAATTTCAAATCCAATTCTTTCTCAGAGACATTATATTTTAAAAGAATATCTCCTTTCTTTACTTTATCGCCCTTCTTTACATAGACTTTCTTTACCTTCTGTCCACCATCAATATGAACTTCCTGTATGTAGTCTGAAGTAAGAGTTCCCGTAAGAGAAGTATCTGTATCAAACCAGTCCGAACTGTTCAGCATACTTACCGGGAATACTTTTACTACTGTTTTGTTTCTATTTCTTATAACGACAATGGAAGTAATCCCCACTGCCATCACAAGAACCAGCACTACTGCAAGTAGTATCTTTTTCTTTCCCTTCAAATCAGATCTCTCCTTCCCACTCTTTTACGCCAAAGTCCTGTTCGATTTCTGAAAATACTGTATCATCCTTCGCTTCTTTTTCACTCTGAACTTCGGCCTGCTGCTTTTCTTTTCTTTCCTTGTCTTCCACAATCTCTCCATCAAAAATATGGAGTACTTTCTTCGCATGATTCGCAATATTGGCATCATGCGTAATCATAATAATCGTTACTCCCTCTTCATTCAATTGCTGGAACAGACTCATTACCTGAATACCAGAACGGCTGTCCAGTGCTCCTGTTGGCTCATCCGCAAGAATAATCTTTGGATTATTTACCAAAGCTCTTGCGATTGCTACTCTCTGCTGCTGTCCGCCAGAAAGCTGACTCGGTTTAAAATGTACTCGCTCTGCCAGCCCTACTCTTTTTAATGCCTGAAAAGCAATTTCCTTTCGCTTTTTTACCGGCACTCCTGCATAACTTAACGGAAGGGCTACGTTGTCAAGTGCTGTCTGTTTTGGAAGAAGATTGAAACTCTGAAATACAAATCCCAAAGTATTCAAACGTAAATCCGACAGGCGGTTCTCGTTATAATTAACAATAGATTCCCCTTCTAAAAGAAATTCTCCCTTTGTCGGACGATCCAGGCAACCGATAATATTCATCAGTGTTGTCTTTCCAGAACCAGAAGGTCCCATAATTGCCACATATTCGCCCTCATCAATAGAGATATTTACATCTTTAAGAACTGGTATGACAATCTTATCCTGTAAATAATTCTTATAAATATGTTTTAGTTCCAAAAGCATATGCTATATGTCCTTTCCTGACGGGAATCCTTATTCCCCAAAGTCCGCAATATCACTATCACTTGTTCCACTGTTACCAGAATCTGAGCTATCACTTCCAAAATCTGCACCGTCACTCAGACTTTCATCATCAGAGCTGTCATATGTATCCGCACTATCACTGTAATCTGAATAATCCTCTCCCACATCTGAAGTATCTTCAGATGCATCTGAACCAAATGACTCTGCATCATCATTCTCCTGCTCATCTCCATAACCAGATGTATTATCTTCCGGACTTACCTTTGTAACTTTCATGCCTTCTTTTAATGTACTGTCGTCACATGCAATGTAATCACTTGTTTTAAGGCCGCTCTTTACTTCATACTCATCAAGATTCTCATCGTACTCTCCAACCTGAATCTCATGAAGCTTTAACTTATTATGAGAATCGAGCCATACATAGTATTTGTTATTATTTTTCTTTATGTAAGCAGATGGCAGCCACATACCCTCTTTCTGCTCGTCCTGTCCATTATCCTGTTCTATAAGGACATGCTGTCCCATCATCAAATCCTTATCATTATCTAACTTCACATAAAAGTTATACTTAGAGGCAGTTTCTCCTGTACTGCTTTCATCATCTGTATAGCCATCTGAATAATCAGAGCTGCTGTCACTGGTATCATCTGCCGTCGTATCCGTCTTAATGCTGCTGATTGTTCCTTTCCAGGTCTGGGAATTATCCACTCTTGAACGAACAATAACTGGATCTCCCTCGTTAAGACTCCATACATTCGTCTCACTGACAGTTCCCTTAATTCGGTAATTACCTACCGCAAGAATTGTCATGTAAGAGGAATCATCTGAACTTCCATCACCAGAATCCGAGCCGTCATCCGAACTATCATCCGAAGAGGAAGTCTCTAAAGATGCATTTACTTTCTTTACAAGACCATTCATCTTACTTTTTACTGTTGCATCTTTAATGTTCTTCTCTAACAACTTAATTGACTCTTTATTGGACTTAATCGTATACTGATCTTTTTTAATTGTTGTCTGAGCCGTTAAAATCTGTGTCTGAAGCTGAATCTTCTCACTGGCACTTGCAGACTTCAAATCAGACTGATAAGACTTAATATCCTTTGTCAACTGTGTAATCTCATTCTGTAAAGTCTCCTGCTCAAGTTCTTTCTTTTCTTTAGAAAGCTTTAACTCCTGTGTGTTGTACTTAAAGAGCTTATCTCCCTTCTTTACCTGATCCCCTACATTAACATAGCGTTTCTCTACAGATAAATCAGACTGTAATGTAATCTTCCATGACTTCTCTGCATCAACAGTTCCTGTATAACGGTTATTCGCACCACCAGCAGTTCCCAGTCCTGTAATCTCACGAACAGACTCCACATAAGCCTTGCCCTCACTTGTTCCTCCGATATTGCGAATCACAAAAAAAACAACAGCGATCACTATGACTGCTGCCGTACCACAGATAAGCGCCAGCTTCTTCTTGGAAAACTTCTTCTTCTCCGGCTCCTGCAAAATAATGGCATCGTCATCGCTTAACAGACTTTCTTCCTCTTCCTTAGTACCTTCAAGCTTCTCCGTACCACCAGATTTTTCCTCTTCTTTCTTCTTGCGATGGAAAAATCCCCGTTTCTTCTCTGGCTTCTCTTCTTCCTGTAACTCTTCTAATTCTTTATCATATTCGTCTTCATCGAAATTACTGTCATCCTCGATATATCCCATATCGTCCTCATACAGATTGATTTCTTTTTTCTTTTTCCTGTGGAAAAATCCTTTCTTCTCTTCCTTATCATTTGTGGATGAATCTAAATTCGTCTCATCCATAAATTCCTGCCCATTCTTCTTCCGAAACATAACAACCTCCTTAATATCTTTTATAAAAAGCCTAGAGTATGTTTGAAAAATCATTCCTGCAATCTGCACGCCCCAATTTGCATTTTTCAAACACGCTCTGGCAAAGCTTTAAGATAGTCACTTGAAACTTATTTTGTTATGATAGCACAATTACTCTGAAAAATCATCAAACATCACAATAAATTAAAAGAATGTTCACAATTACGGAACATTTTTATATTCTGCATGTTCTGTAAAAAGAATCTTATTTAAAAATTCTTAAATCTGCCTGAGAATATTGTACCACATCTTCATTATACATGGTAGAAGGTTACTTTGACTTCTTAATATTTATTAAGAATATTTTTTGAATTCTTTCTACTATTTTATCCAATTATTTTACTCAGTAAAGCACCTAACAATTGTATGACGAAGTCTCTCACTTAATTTTCTAAAACATTTGACATTCTATTCTTTTTTCTTTATAATACATAGTGGATTTTTATGGTTTTCTTTACATTATAATAAATGTAAACCATTAATTTAGGAGGTAATTTGATGAATCAGGTATATGATGTTATTATTATTGGCTGCGGTGAAGCTGGTATTTATGCCGGTTACGAACTTAGTTTAAAAAATCCTTCCTTAAAGATTGGTGTTTTTGAACAGGGAAGGGATATTTATAAAAGAAGCTGCCCTATTGTAGCAAAAAAGGTAAAGCAGTGTATCAACTGTAAAGTCTGCGATACTATGTGCGGCTTTGGTGGTGCTGGTGCATTTTCTGACGGTAAATTTAACTTTACTACAGAGTTTGGCGGCTGGCTTACTGATTATATGGATCATGATGAAGTTATGGAACTGATTCATTATGTAGATGATGTAAATGTAGCTCACGGTGCTACTACTAACTATTTCTCTACAACAACTCCAGAAGCACAGGCTCTTGCAAAAAAGGCTCTTGAATTCGACCTTCATCTTTTACAGGCACAGTGCAAACATCTTGGTACAGAAAAGAATCTTATGATTCTTACAAATATTTATGAAGATCTAAAAGATAAAATGGATTTCCATTTTAATACTGCTATTTCTGAGATTAAAACCTGCTCAGAAGGTTATGAACTTGTAACAGAAAAAGGCGATGTTGCACGTTGTCAGTATTTAATTGCTGCTCCTGGACGAAGCGGTGCAGAATGGTTTGCAAACCAGTGTAAGAATCTTGGAATTAAGCTTATTAACAATCAGGTAGATATCGGTGTTCGTGTGGAACTTCCGGCACGAGTATTTGAACATATCACAGATGTCGTATATGAGTCAAAACTTGTCTACCGTACAAAACAGTATGGTGACAGCGTCCGTACTTTCTGTATGAATCCTTACGGACACGTTGTTGCTGAAAATGTAGAAGGAATTAACACGGTAAATGGTCATTCTTACTCTGATGCTTCTCTTCGCAGTGAGAATACAAACTTTGCCCTTCTTGTTTCCAACCGTTTTACAGAACCATTTGATGAGCCATATCGTTATGGTAAGCACATTGCTTCCCTTTCTAATATGTTAGCTGGCGGCGTGCTTGTACAGCGTTTCGGTGACCTGGTAAAGGGTATCCGTACAAATGAACATCGTTTAAGCCAGTCTTTCGTAAAGCCTACACTGACTGCTGCTGTTCCTGGAGATTTATCTTTGGCACTTCCAAAGCGTCAGCTTGATGATATTATTGAGATGATCTATGCCCTTGATAAAGTAGCTCCTGGTACTGCAAACTATGACACTCTTTTATATGGTGCAGAAGTCAAATTCTACTCTTCCCGTTTAGAGTTAAGCCACGAACTTGAGACAAAACTTCCTGGATTCTTCGCTATCGGTGATGGCGCAGGAACGACAAGAGGACTTGCACAGGCGGGGGCTTCCGGAATTAAGGCCGCAAGAGCGGTACTCGCAAGACTTTAAATCCTGATTTGCCGCAGGCAAAGAGACGCTCACAGTAAATAAAAGAACCTATATTTGTGACTTTAGTCGCTGCGGTTT